>Ga0316604_10000029_pt1 | contig 256992 bp, 243 predicted proteins | sample OWC_soil_day20_C_FD_207650 | JGI IMG/M metagenome (GOLD analysis project Ga0316604, IMG submission 207650) | Wetland soil microbial communities from Old Woman Creek delta, Ohio, United States - OWC_soil_day20_CT | ecosystem: Environmental > Terrestrial > Soil > Wetlands | place: USA: Ohio... | reverse complement strand
TAACCGCTTTAGCGGTTGTTGGGGAATAGGTGCAGGCGGCTAACCATTCAAAGCACTTGCAAGTGCAGCCGGTAATAACCCCTTATAGGGGTGGGACAAGCCGCCGGCTAAGCCGGCGGTCCTGACTAGACCAACCCAAAGCGCAGCCGCCGCGAAAAGTCCCATTGCGCCGCCAAACCAAAATGGAGCGGGAGAGCCAAAAATGTCCCAGAGAAAACCGGCGATTATCGATGCAGGCAACAGTGATATTCCGACTGCCAATGCATGCAGTCCATAGATCGAAGATCGAAGCTTTTTGGTCACTTGGCGCCATATCGGCCAAAAACGCTTTTTCGATACCTTCTGTCATGCCAATATAGAGGCCATAGATACCAAATAGTCCTATAATCACCATCTGGCTGCCTGCCATGGCAAACCCAAATAGACGAACCCGTAGATGCAATATCCGATAACCAGTAAAGCCCGTCGTCCGATATGGTCGGATAGTTTGCCGGCCGGATAGGAAATCAGCAAATAGGTAATATTCATCAGTAAATACAGCAAAATGACTTGTGAAGGCGTGAAACCATAATTGCCTGCCCTGACCAGCAAAAATTGGTTAGAGGAGTTGCCGAGGTTAAACAAAAAGCTAACGATAATAAAGTAACGTAAGCGACTGTCAAGTCCGCTCCAAGAAAAAACGAATTGTTTTACTTTTTCAATGCGTCTTGTTCCGGTTTCATCAATCATAAATAAGAGTAGGATGCCGATGATCGCGGGAATAAGGGATAGCCAGAAAACAAGAAGATAGTCTCCGGTATAATAAGTGAAGAGCCAATAAGCCAATAAAATTCCGATCACAGCGCCGGCTGTGTCCATTGCCCGATGTAAACCGAATGACTGACCTGCGCTCCCGGTGGCGCTTGAATCAGCGATCAGCGCATCCCGTGGCGCAGTTCGAACTCCTTTGCCAAAGCGGTCACTCATTCTAGCCCATAAAATTCCTACCCATGTGGAAGCTATGATGAATAAGACTTTGCCAGCAGCAGACAATCCATAACCCACAATGGTCAGTAGTTTTCTCCTGGAAAATTTGTCGGAAATTCTGCTGGAGGCAATTTTCAGCAGACTAGCCAAGCTTTCGGATACTCCTTCGATGATCCCTAACGCTGTCGGAGAAACTCCCAAAACGATCGTCAAGTACAAAGGAATTAATGGGTAAATCATTTCACTGGATATATCGGTAAACAAGCTGACCAAACCCAAAAGAATAATATTTCTATGCATTGTGTCTTCATCCTGTAAATGAGGTTTCGGACCGCTTTATCATCATCAGAACAATAAAGGTTTTTATGCTTCATATTCATTTGCGTAAAAGAGTTTGCAATTTCGTCACAATTTGCTCACAGGTTTGTCATATTTACTCTCTATAATGAAAGTAATATATCTATTGCGTCAGAATCGTATATTGAGTTTTTCAAGACAAAGAGTGAGTAAACGATGAAGCTGCAATTTGGATGAGGGGGCAGAGCATGATGAAAAAGACAACGAAAAGATTAATTATTTGCTCGTTAATGGTAGGTTTTATGCAATATGGGTTAAGTACTTCTTTTATCGAAGCTTCACCACGCAATGGCGATCAACAGCAACAAGAACAATATCAGAAAGAGAAAGAACGACAAGAAAAACAGGGACAAGACAAACACCGTCAGGAAGACAAACAACGTCAGAACGAACAGCGCCAAGGACAGCAACGGCAGAGCGAGCAACGTCAAGACAATCAGCGGCAGAGCGAGCAGCGCCAAGAGCAGCAGCGGCAAGACAAACAGCGCCAGGAACAACAGCGCCAAGACCAGCAACGTCAGAACGAACAGCGGCAAGAGCAGGAACGTCAGTATAAACATCATCAGGAGCAGCAGAGATTAGAAGAGCAGCGTCAAGAGCAAGAACGCCAGTACAAACAACACCAAGAACAGCAACGGCAGGAAGAAGAACGTCAAGAGCAAAAACGCCAGTATAAACACTATCAGGAGCAACAGCGCTTGGAGCAAGAACGCCAGTATAAACATCATCAGGAACAGCAACGGCTAGAGCAAGAACGTCAGTATAAACAAAGAATGGAAGAAAAACGTCAGGCAGAGCAGCGGCAACATTGGTTGTATCAGAAGAGACATGACTGGTCGCACAATGCTTACCGTGACAATAACTGGAATAGAAAAGATTATTTTTACGATGAGCCAGGGCCTTTCCAATGGCATGAAACAAGATATTCGACACATGAACGTTTTCCATCGTCTGAGTATCGAATGGAACGAATTTATGATCGCGACTGGAATGACAGGTTCCCCGGATTGCATTCCTACCGGTGGCATGATAGCGATCGATATAATCAGGGATATTTTTGGTACCAAGGTCAGCGGATACGCGATGCCGTATTGTTTTACGACGACGGAGATGAATTGGTTGCCATAGGGTTCAATCATGGGAATCGCTTTATTTTCTTACGGGATGATCATGAAGAATATCATCACAACAACAATGACTCATTCGTGTTGGCGCTTGCCCTTCTGTTGTTGGTGAGTTAATGAATGCAGAGTCTGAGTGATACTTAAGAATAATTAAAATAAGCAGGCATTCGCCTGCTTATTTTAATTATTCTTAAGTATCTGTAAACCCTTCCTTAGAGTGAACATAATTGAAGCAATATTTATCTATGGTGTTTCAATTATGTTCAGCAAGGTTGAGGAAAAATCATGCCGTGGATATTTACAGAAAAATAAGATATCATATTAATAGGAACAGAAATTTTGGAGGATTCTTATGAGCCGGATCACTTTTGTATCGCCGTATCGCGATTTATCCTTGCTGGTACGGTCGGTTGTAGACGAAATGAGTATCGATGTTGATATTGTTGAAGGAATGATGGGGGAACATGGCTGGCTGGGAGACTTCGGACAGTCAAAATCCAAGGCTGACATCCCGATCGGTGATGTGGTTGTCAGCCGGGGAGGGACTGCGTTCCATTTGGCCCGCAATCTAAAATGCCCGGTAGTGACTGTCAATACCGGACCTTTTGATATTATTGAATGTTGTAAAAAAGCAAAACAGTTTAGCTCGAACATTATTATTACCTCGTTTAAGGAACTGGTTGGTTTAGAGCTGGTTGAAGAGGTTCTGGGAGTAACAATCACTGAAATTGTGATACAAACGATACCGGAACTGGAAATGCAAATTGCCAAACTTGCAGAAGAGGGTAATTACTGCGTGGTTGGCGGTGGAGCATCCATTCTTTATGCGGAAAAATATGGTTTGCCTGGCGTGTTTTTGCATACCAGCCGGGATACAATCCGGGAAGCTTTGTTGAGAGCGGAAGAACTTGCTGCACTTCATTATGAAGAAAAACGGCGGTCAAGCCGCTTGGCTGCTCTCCTTGAATGCGCGAATGAAGGAATTATTGCGATTGATGAAAACGGCAAAATAACGATTTGTAATCAAGCTGCGGAGAAAATTATCGGTGTCAAAGCGCAGGAGATCATTGGCGAGAATATTGAAGCTGTGATCCCCAATACCCATCTGCATGAGGTCCTTGTGGATGGACAGACCCACATCAATGAATTTCAGGATGTCGGTGATGTGAAGATTGTAACCAGCAGGGTTGCAATCAAGGATGGACAACAGATTGTCGGTGCCGTAGCGACTTTTCGTGAAGCCGCGAATATCGCCCAGATTGAACATCGCATGCGTAAGGAAATTACAGAACAAAAATTTCGTTCTAAATTAACACTTGCTGATATCTTGGGAAAATCAGCTGTTATTCAACAAAAAAAAGAGTTGGCAAAAAAATTTGCTGTCTCTGATTTGACGGTATTCATTAATGGCCCTTCAGGAACGGGAAAAGAACTGTTTGCTCAAGGAATTCATCATGCCAGCAAGAGATCGACCGGTCCGTTTGTTGCAATAAATTGTGGCGCTTTGCCGCAATCACTGCTGGAAAGTGAATTGTTTGGCTACGCGGAAGGCGCATTTACCGGCGCAAAACAAAAAGGACGCGCCGGGTTATTTGAAATGGCCCATAATGGTACGATTTTTCTGGATGAAATCGATGCAATGCCGATTGACATGCAAGGTCGTTTTCTCCGAGTACTCCAAGAAAGGGAGATTTTGCGGATCGGGGCAGAGGGGATTATTCCGGTAGATATTCGTGTTATTGCCGCATCGAACAAGTCACCGCAAAAATTACTGAATGAACGCTTGATCCGGGAAGATCTTTTTTATCGCTTAAATGTTTTATACCTTGAAATTCCCCCTCTTGGCATGCGCAAAGAAGACATTCCTTTGCTGTGTAAACATTTTTTGCCCAAAGAAAGCAGAACAGAAGCGGAACCACTGCTTGAGGAAATCATGCCTTACCTGATGAATTATTCGTGGCCCGGAAACGTGCGGGAATTGTTGAATTTTGCTCAGCGTCTCTCTTTTTTTCTCGAAGATTATAAAAAAGGAACAAACGGGTTGGCTTTATTAAAAAATATCGCGCCCGATTTGCTTCAACAAACGGGTAAAGTTTCTAATGCCAACGATCTGCGGGAACAAGTTGCGGCGCAAGAGGAGGCAGTCATTGCGAAGGTATTGGATCAAAGCACGACCATAGCCGATGCTGCGGCTCAATTGGGAATTGGCAAAACCACATTGTGGCGAAAACTTCAAAAAATAAAAAAACGGCAATAATAGATTAGAACATTCCATAACCGGAACAAAAATTCCGTTTATGGAATGTTCTTTCTTTGCGTAGAAAATATAAACCTAGAAAAAATCAGGTTTTTTGCTGAGCATAACATTGGCACGGATCTTGCTTAAGTAATCAATTGAAAAGATTTGAAAGTAATTTTTCATAGGAAGTGATAAACGGCTGGGAATAAGCGTTTAAAACTTTGCTAACAAATGGTGAATTGAGTAAAAACGATGAAATGATTAAAGGGAGAAGACGAAGATGATGAACGAAAAAAAAGCATTACAAGGAATCAAAGTACTGGATATGACACAATTTCTGGCAGGCCCCTATTGCGGACTGACGCTGGCGGATATGGGAGCCGAGGTCATTAAAATTGAAAACCCCGGCATTGGTGATTTTGTACGGATTGCAGTACCCCAAGTCAATGGCGTTAGTATCTATTACGAGAACATGAACCGGGGCAAGAAAAGCGTGACTGTGAACCTGAAAACCAAGGAAGGGAAAGAGATCTTCACTAAGCTCCTCGCGGAAGCTGACGTGCTGATAGAAAATAATCGGCCGGGCGTTATGGAGCGCTTAGGATTTTCGTATGAACAAGCAAAAAAAATCAATCCCGGAATTATCTATTGTTCCATTTCCGGTTTCGGTCAAAATGGCCCTTATAGCCAGCGGCCGGGTTATGATTTGATCGGCCAGGCCATGTCCGGGGCCATGAGCATCACCGGGATGCAAGGCCAGATTCCTTTAAAATTTGGTATTCCCATTGGCGATGTTTTGGGAGGCATGAACGGCGCTATCGGTATTTTGGCTGCGCTTTGCTATCGTAAGGAAACGGGCGAAGGCCAGCACATCGATACAGCGCTGGTGGATGGGTTGGTGTCGAGCATGCTCACCAATACAATGGGCTACCTCGTGAACGGCACGATCCCTGGGCGCAGCGGCAACCGTTACTTCAATGCCTATCCCTATGATTCATTTTCTGCGAAAGATGGGGAGTATGTGATTTCCTGCGGCACCGACCCGCACTTCGCAGCCTTGGCCAAAGCCATTGGCAAGCCGGAGCTGCTGGAAGATCCACGGTTTAAAGAGTTCCTTGTCCGCAAGACCAATCCCAATATGGATGAGTTAAAAGCTATAATCGACGAGTGGAGCAGTGACAAGACGGTAGCGGAGTGTGTGGAGACGCTCATGGCGGCGGAAATCCCGGTGGCGCCGATTTATGATGTGAAACAAATGACAGAAGATCCGCATATCCGGGAGGCCCGGGAGATGTTCGTAAACGTAGACCATCCGGTTGCCGGCAATATTACCATCACCGGCAATCCCATCAAGATGTCCGCGACGCCGACTACCCCTACGAAATGCGCTCCATTGCTGGGTGCGAATAATGAAGAGATCTACGGCAAACTCGGCCTGGACAGCGCTACACTAAAAGAATATAAAGAGAAGAAAATTATCTAAAGACAATGGGAGGAAAGTCATGAATTTACCGAAAAAAGTGGAAGTTGTGGAAGTAGGCCCGCGGGATGGGTTTCAAAACATTAAAGAATGGATCCCGACGGAAACAAAATTAGAAATCATTGATCACTTGATTGCCTGCGGTTTTAAGAAAATGGAAGTCACAGCCTTTGTCCATCCGAAAGCCGTGCCGCAGATGGCCGATGCCAAGGAGATTATGACAACACTTAAACAAAAATATACCGGCGTGACGTTCACCGCCTTGGCGCCTAATTTGCGGGGTGTAACCAATGCCATAGAAGCCGGAGCGGATGAAGCAGCTTATATTATTTCAGCCAGCGAACGCCATAATTTTGAAAATACCAAACAAACGATTGACCAGTCGCTGGAAGGATTAAAAGAGGTATGTAAGGTTGCCGGCAATACCAAAGTCTGTTTAGCTATTCCTACAAGTTTCAATTGTCCCTGGACCGGCAAAGTGCCATCAGAGAATGTGGTCAAAATCATTGAATACGGTCTTGCGGCAGGCGTAAGCGAAATCGGCGTTGGCGATACGATCGGCTCGGCCAATCCGCTGCAGGTAAAAGAGTTGTGCGATATTTTGCGTGCGAAGTTTCCGAAATTGGATGTAATCATGCATTTGCATGATACGCGGGGAATGGGTTTGGCGAATATCCTTGCTTCTCTGGATGCCGGAGTAACCCGGTTCGAAACATCCATCGGCGGGTTGGGCGGCTGTCCGTTTGCGCCGGGCGCTGCCGGAAATGTTGCAACGGAAGATTTGGTGAATATGTTGGATGGAATGGGCATAGTCAGCGGAATTGATTTGGAAAAAGTAATGAAGGCAACGTATCGGGCCCAAGAGTTGTTGCCGGTTCCGATCAGCAGCCATATGGCAAGCGCCATTGCTTGTTCAACGCATTAAGCGGTAAAAGTATATAGAATGTACAAAAAACTGCAGATCTCATCTTAGAGGCATTGTTCTAGAGTATCATGTTAAAAATAAAATGAACGGAGGAAAAACAACTATGTCACAACCGACAACAGCCCAAGGTCCGTCCAAATCAGTCAAAAAATCATCTTTTCGCTGGATTGTATTAGGGCTTATTTTCGTCATCTATACCATTGCCACCGCTGACCGGGCCAATATCGGCATCGCCATGCCCTATCTGCGGAAGGAATTTGCCATGAGCAATACAGAGGCTGGCGGTATCATGAGCCTCTTCTTCCTTGGTTATGTCATCGCCATGATCCCCGGGGGCTTTCTAGTTCGTAAACTGGGGGTCAGCAAGATTTTTTCGACCTTCATGATTCTGACCTCCCTGTTCACAGGTTTCATCGGAATGGCAGGATCGATTATGCAACTGAAGCTATTCCGTTTAGGCGTCGGTCTCTCCGAAGGGCCGCTGGCCGTGGGCATGCCCACTACCATCAACAATTGGTTTCCGCCTCGGGAAAAAGGCTTGGCCATGGGTATCTTCATCGCTGCTTCCAAAGTTGGACCATTAATCGTGCCTATCCTCTGCGCCTGGATCATCCAGACCTGGGACTGGCGGACTATCTTCTACGCGTTTGCGGTTCCGGGCATCATCTTGTCTGTCTTTTGGTTGATTATCGTGGCGGATAGTCCTGCGCGAAGCAAGTTCACCAATGCGGCGGAAGTGGATTATATCAATGAAAGAACGCCGGTAGAAGAGAAGAAGAAAGAAGCAAAACCCTACAACATGGTCTGGCTGGACAAGCTGGTTCGGGCGAAAACGCTCGTAAGACTGGATACGCCGAAAAAATTGTTTTTTAACTGGAACATGATGGGCAGCGCCTTCGGTTACTTCTTTATGATCGCGATCACTACCACCATGATGTCCTGGATCCCTACTTACCTTGTCACCGTGAAAAAATTTGCGATCATGAAAATGGCCTTTGTGGCGGCAGCGCCTTTTGCCGGCACTGTTTTGGGCAACGTGGTGGGCGGCTGGACGGCGGACAATATTCTGGGCAAACGGCGCAAACCGCTGATGATGTTCACGGCCCTTACCACAGCGGTGTCGATGTATTCCCTCATCAATTCCCCGGCCGATCCGACATTGCTTGGAATTGTGCTGTTCGTCACCGGCTTCTTTCTCGCATTGGGCTTCTCGGGCTTTTCGGTCTACCCTATGGGTCTGGTGACAAAAGAGGTGTTTCCTGTTGCAACTTCCATCACCAATACCTGCGGCCAGCTGGGCGGCTTCTGCACTCCTCTTGCCATCGGATGGATTTTGGATCATTACAACTGGGATGTGGTCTTTACCTCCTTGGCAATAGGCTGCCTCATCTGCTTCTGCATCGTGGCGACCCTCGACGAGCCGGTTGACGATCCGCTGGTATAGACAATAAGAAAAGAAATCCTCTTGCGTTACGTAACTTGCAAGAGGATTTCTTTTCTTTACGGTTGTCGAATGCCATGGCGACGCATTTTGCGCCACAAAGTGGATCGGTCAATGCCAAGCAATTTTGCGGCTTTCGACTGAACCCCCTTCGCTTTGTTCAATGCATCGGTTATTTCTTGGATTTCCTCATCGTGAAACGAGATTTTGGCTGTTTGCGGATGCCATTGCTCCAATACCGCCGCGACATCGGAAGAACCAATTGTTTCTTTTTGGCAATATGCGACAAGTCGTTCGATGCTATTTTGCAGTTCGCGTATGTTGCCCGGCCAGGCGTAGTTTTGCAATGCCTTCATAGCGGGCAGATCAAAGAATATTTTTTTATGGGGCGAGTATTTGCTTAAGAATGCTTCTGCCATTAGCTTAATATCCTGATTTCGCTCGCGCAGAGGGGGGAGTTCCAGTTTCAGCACATTCAGGCGGAAAAAGAGATCCTCCCGAAATTTATTGTTCAGGACAAGGAATTTCAGATCTTTGTTCGTGGCGGCGATGATCCGAATGTCAACGGAGATGACCCTGTCACTGCCGAGGCGCATGACGGATCGCTCCTGCAGAACCCGTAAAAGACGGCTCTGATTTGTGTAATCCATTTCAGCTATTTCATCTAAAAAAATGGTGCCGCCGTGCGCCAATTCAAACAGCCCGGGTTTTCCTTCCTTATTGGCGCCGGTGAAGGCGCCGCTGACATAGCCGAATAGTTCACTTTCGAGAATTTGGGCCGGCAAGGCTGCGCAGTTTATGGCAACAAAAGGTCCTGATCGGCGTGGACTGTGATTATGGATACTTTGAGCGAAAATTTCTTTTCCGGTACCTGTTTCACCGGCAATGAGTACATTAGAATTTGTGACGGAAAATTCTTTCGCCACTGCAATCGCTCGTGTAATCTGGCTGCTTGTTCCTTGCAGGTCAGTAAATTTTTTTCTTGCGATATGACCCTTGTTATAGATCTCTTTGCGTATATGAGCCTCGGTTTGTTGGATTTTCGTTATTTCCTGAAATGTTACCAACGCGCCGCTGAGCTTCGCGCCGACGATGATTGGCACCTTGTTGCAAATTACCTTTAGTCCTTTTATTTGCATAATCTCGTTAATCTCTTCTTGTTTGGTTCTGATTAGCTCGGACAGATCGAGACCGGGCCATATTTTCTCGATCGGCTGTCCGATGGCTTTTGCCGCAGAACTGTTAACGAGTTTTTGCGCTTGCATATTAATACTTGTAATCTTTTGCCGGCAGTCCACCGTAATAATGCCATCGTGAACATAATCCAATACGGCGGTAAACAGGCTGCGTTTAATTTTTTCCGTTTCAATCGCTTCTTCGATCCGTAAGGCTTCCTGCACCGCCTGCAGAATCGCTTCCCGTCCATTGTCGATGAATACGGAAGGAAGCCCGTGATTTTGTGCTGCTTTGCAAAAAATTCCGCCGCCAACCACGACATCGGCGCCATCCTGAGCGGCCTGTACAATCAGATGCTCAATATTGGCGGTATTCCGGTCGGTCAGGTACTGTTTGAAGGAAAAGTCCAACATTGGCGTGAGACACTCAATCCCTCTGACCATAGAGGAGTAAGCGACGACAGCGACATTCGATCCGTAAGCCTTAGCGGCGAATAGCGCGCGGAGAATATCAAAGCCGGTTACGGGCAGCTCGACAATGGTTGCTTTGATATCGGAATCCTTAAGACGAGAGGCGGTTCCAGCCCGGGCAATGATGATTTCGCAGCCTTTCTCGACCAAATTTTTGGCAAAAGCGAGCGTTTGCTCATAGTCCGGACAGTATTCGACAGCGACTTGGTGATAAGGAGTGATTACTTCTTTGATCACGGAAACCATAGGAGCATGCGGCACTAAGAAAACAATTTTGTTCATTGGCAACACCTCTGCAACGCTTTACAACATCAATGCATTCATTATGCAACAAAGATGCAACAAATGCAACCATTTTATCGGGAAACACTGCATTTTCATTGATATGATGACTTGGCACGCAAATTGCATTAATTATATTGCAAACCTAGTGATGCCGGACAGAAAGTCTTGCGGAACAAAGAACAAGAAGAGGAGAGATCAGATTGGCTATGCACGCTGTGCACAAAATTATGGCAGCCGCCGCAGGGAAAGAACAGGTTCGCCCCGGCGAAATTATTACTGCCAAGATCGATTTAGTCGGGATAAATGATGTGTATCAAATTGTTATGCAGTCGTTTCAGGAGATGTTAGGGGAAAAAGTATGGGACCCGGGTAAGGTTTATATCTTTTTGGATCACAATGCTCCTGCTTCCGATTTAAAGGTCGCTCAAGCACATAAGATTTTCCGTGAATTTGCACAGGAACAAGGGTGCCATCTCGTAGACATTAATGAAGGAATTGGGCATAATCTATTGCCGGAATGGGGCTTGGCAAGACCGGGGAGCATGATCGCAATTACGGATTCTCATACCCCTATTCATGGCGCTTATGGCGCGTTTGCTGCTGGACTCGGCGCTACAGACATTGCGGCAGTTTTGATCGATGGTTCTACATGGCTGAAAGTTCCGGAAGTGGTGAATATCCGTCTGAACGGCAAATTACAAAAGAATGTGATGGCTAAAGATGCTGCACTGTATGTGCTGGGACAGTTGGGAACGGAATTCGGAACCTATAAAGTGATTGAATTTTCCGGGCCGGTAGTTGAAGACATGTCGATGGAAGAACGGACTGTGTTGACGGTTATGGCTACCGAAATGGGGGCGAAAACGACCTATATCAAACCGGACAAGACAACGATTGACGATGTAAAAAATCATACAAACGCCCCGTTTGTTGTTCATGAAACGGATCCGGATTTTGTTTATGAAACAGAATATGAATTTGATTTGACGAACTTAAAACCGCAAGTTGCCATTCCGCATAGTGTTGATAATGCAAGAAATGTGGAAGATGTGGCTGGCATTCCCATCAATCAGGTTTTTATCGGTTCTTGTACCGGCGGCAAATTAACTGATATTGCAGCGGCAGCTGAATTCCTCGATGGTAAGAAAATTCCGCCTTCCATGCGGCTGGTAGTGACAATGGCTACTAAACAAATAGTGAAGGAATCGATTGAAAAAGGATATTATCAAATCCTTTTGGATGCCGGCGCCACGATTACTTCGCCAGGGTGCGGCGCCTGTTCCGGATTGCTGGGTGGTATTATTGCCGGACAGGAACGATGTGTATCGACAGCGAACCGTAATTTCCCCGGCCGTATGGGCGGCAGTCTGGAAGCGGAAGTGTACCTGGCTTCACCGTTGACTGCGGCGCAAACAGCTGTAAGTGGAAAACTAACTTGCCCTGGGCAGACCGGATTGGAGGAATAGAGATATGAAAATTTCCGGAAAAGTTGTTGTCTATAATCACGATAATATTAGTACTGATCAGATCATTCCCGGCCCCTATGCATACATTAAAGATATGAAAGAAATGGCGGAACATTGCTTGGAGGGCGCAGATCGAACGCTCAGAGAACGGTTTCGAACAGTTGGCAATATTTTAGTGGCCGGAAGCAATTTTGGCTGCGGGTCAAGCCGGGAATATGCGGTGATCGTTTTGAAAGAATCTGGTGTTCAGGCAGTCGTGATAAAATCAGCTGCACGCATTTGGTACCGGAATTCGGTTAACTTGGGACTACCGGTCATTTTTTGCAAAACGTTGCCCGATACCATTCGGGAAGGCGAAGAAATCGAGATTGACTTGGCATCAGGAACGATCCGCGAAACTGCCACTGGCATGATCCACAAAGGCGAAGCTCCCAGCGAGTTTGTTATGAACATGTACAAGGAAGGCGGAATAAAACCGTTGATGCGCAAGAGAGTATTGGGAGAGCTGCCAGATCGTTAGGCAGGGATTTGGTTGTGAATGAATATATTGTTAATCTGCCATAAGAAGTAAAAGGGAGAGAGTATAAATGGATTTTAAAATAGCAATTATTCCCGGGGACGGAATTGGCGTCGACGTTGTAAAAGAGGGCGTAAAAGTCTTGGATCGCATCGGTGAAGTATATGGGCATACTTTTCATTATGAGCATATGCTGGCAGGCGGCTGCTGTATTGATGCGCATGGCACGCCTTTGCTGGACGAAACAATTGAAATTTGCAAAAGCTGCGATGCGATCCTGTTTGGCGCCGCGGGCGGCCCAAAGTGGGATGGGCTGCCACGGGAACAGCGCCCGGAGAAAGCACTGGCCAGACTGCGGCGTGAATTTAATCTATTTGCCAATTTACGGCCGGCCAAGATCTACGAAGATCTTAAGGAAAACTCGCCGTTAAAAAACCGGGTGATCGAAAAAGGCATTGATTTGATGTTGATCCGGGACCTGACCGGCGGGATCTATTTTAACGAAAAAGGTCGGCGCGAAGGCAAATATGGCTTGGAAGCGTATGATGTGGAATGCTACAGTGTGATGGAAATAACACGAGTGGCCAGAAAAGCGTTTGAAATTGCCATGACAAGAAAGAAAAAAGTAATCAGTGTGGATAAGGCCAATGCGCTGGAAACGTCCAGACTTTGGCGGGATACAGTTACGGAAGTGGCGAAAGAATATCCGGAAGTGGAACTCAAACATATGCTGGTGGATAAAGCGGCAATGGAACTGGCCTGTAATCCGAGCGTCTTTGATGTGATCCTGACTACGAGCATATTTGGCGATATTTTATCCGATGAAGCGGGTGTCACGACCGGATCGGTAGGAATGCTGGCGTCTGCTAGCTTGAATGAGCGCGGTTTTGGCCTCTATGAACCAATCCATGGAACGGCGCCGGATATTGCCGGCAAGGGGATCGCCAATCCTTTAGCGACCATTGCATCGGTAGCGATGATGCTGGAAATCGCTTTGAACCTGCCGAAAGAGGCGGCAGCGATTGAACGGGCGATCAACCAAGTTTTGCACGATGGTTACAGAACTCCTGATATTTACACCGAAGGAACGACCAAGGTGACAACGGCAGAGATGGGTGCATTGACTGCCGAAAGAATATCATAATGGTGCAAAGACCGTGCAAGGAAAGTGAAGGAGGTCAGTTTATGGGGTTGAGCATCAGCAAAAAAATTCTTCAAAGCCACTTGCTGGATGGCGATATGACTACAAATGCACAAATCACGATTAAGGTGGATCAAACCTTATGGGAAGATTTAACCGGGATCATGGGCGCGCAGATTTTGGAAAGCGTGCAAGCGGATAAAGTCAGTACGGAACCGACAGTTTTTTATGTTGATCATAATACTCTGGCGACTTCAACAGAAAATTCGGATGATCATTTATATATGAGAACAGCGGCCCAGAAGTTTGGTATTTATTATTCCAAACCCGGCAATGGCATTTGTCATCTTCTGCATTGTGAACGGTTTGCCAAACCGAGTCAGGTTATGCTGGGCGCGGACAGCCATACTCCTACGTCCGGCGCATTAGGGATGATTGCGATTGGCAGCGGTGGGCTTAGTGTGGCCAAAAGCATGCTGGGAGAGGGGTTTCGGCTAAATAACCCCCAAATATTGAACATCAAATTAACCGGTCAGCTCCGGCCGGGGGTATCCGCGAAGGATGTTACGCTGGAAGCTTTGCGAATTCTGTCAGTGAAAGGTGGAATTGGCTGCATCATTGAGTTCACCGGTGACGGAATTCAAAACCTTTCTATCATGCAAAGAGCGACCATTGCCAATATGAGCATTGAAATGGGTGCGACAACCGGAATTTTCCCGAGTGATCAAGTGACAAAAGAATACTTAAAGGCGCAAGGCCGGGAACAAGATTGGATCGAATTATTGCCGGATGCAGACGCGGAATATGACAAAGTGGTTGAAATCAATCTGAGTGAACTGGAACCATTGGCGGCGAAACCACACATGCCGGATTTGGTGGAGAAAGCCAGTGCGCTGGGTGATGTGAAAGTTGGATCGGTCTTTATTGGCAGCTGTACGAATTCCTCATACTCGGATATAGCAAAAGCGGCAAGAATATTAAAAGGCAAAAAAGTTCACAAGGAAATTGATTTGACAATTGGACCAGGATCGAAACAAGTATTGGAGCAGTTGATCCATGATGGAGTGTTGGCGGACTTGGTATCGTCAGGCGCAAGAATTCTGGAATGCGCCTGCGGCCCTTGCATTGGGATCGGCCAGGCGCCGCCGGGACGCGGTGTGGCCGTAAGAACGTCAAACCGGAATTTTAAAGGGCGGAGCAGTACGGCGGATGCGTTTGTATATTTGGTCAGTCCTGAAACGGCAGCCGCGACAGCGATCATGGGAACTATTGCCGACCCAAGAGATCTTATGGATGTGACCGTTTTGCAGGATTGCGATGAGCCCGCGGTTTATAAGGTCGATGACAGCATGATGATTACTCCGGACGATGTTAAAGATCGTCACCAAATCCAAATTATCCGGGGTGAAAATATTGTCCCATTGCCCGAGCGAGGGGCGCTGAAAGAAACGATCCGCGCAACAGCCGTGATCAAACTGGGAGATAATATTACGACGGATGATATTATTCCTGCGGGTTCGAATATTTTGAAATATATCGCCAACATCCCCAAATTTGCTGAATTCACGTTTTGTTACACAGATCCGACGTTTGTAAGTCGTGCAAAAGAGTTGAAAACCTCCGTGATTATTGGCGGGGATAATTATGGACAAGGGTCCAGCCGGGAGCATGCTGCGTTATTACCGATGTTTCTGGGCGTTGAAGCGGTGGTTGCTAAATCCTACGCCAGAATTCACAAGGAAAATCTAATCAATTATGGTATTTTGCCTCTCGTGTTTAAGAACAAGGACGACTATGAGAAACTCGACGTGAATGATGTTTTTGTTATTGAGAAGGTGTATGACCAGGTCGATAAAGGAGAAGTGATTGTAACAATACCGGAAAAGAATGTCTCTTTTACTGCGTTGTTAGAGCTTTCCGATTATGACAAACGGATCATAAAAGAAGGTGGTGCGGTGAACTATCTCCGTAACAAATTAAAATAACGATAAATTACAATACGAGTGCCTGTCAGAATGAAAATTTTGACAGGCACTCTCTTTTTGTGCTCCATCAGACAGCAATCGCTAGCTTATGGAGGAACTATAAAATTATTCTATACAATGAAATCGGAAAATTCACTCATATAAAAAATTGATAGTATATCAAAAATTCTATGTATTTTACAAGAAAATACTGAATTGATAGAATTCAATCGAGCAGCTCACTTGTTTAAAGTAAGACATGAAGGGAGTAATACATGGACATGATGAAACCATTAGAAGGTCTTAACGTCGTTGAATTAGCAACCTTTGTTGCGGGCCCAACCTGTGCCAGAGCATTAGCGGATTGGGGTGCTGAGGTAATTAAAGTAGAAAGCCCAAGCGGTGATCCTATTCGTTATATTGGCGGAAATACGAAGTTTCCAACCTTGCCGGATGAAAACCCGAATTATGATATGAACAATATGGGTAAAAAAGCAATTGCGCTGAACTTAAAATCGGCCGGCGGCTTGAAAATTATGGATCAACTTTTGCAGAACTGCGATGTATTTGTTACGAATAACAGAACCAAAGCACTGGAAAAAATGGGTTTAAGTTATGAACAAATTAAGGAAAAATATCCTCATGTCATCTTTGCTCAGGTTTTGGGCTATGGTGAGAAAGGCCCGTTGAAGGATAAACCGGGCTTTGACTTCACTGCATACTATGCAAGAGGCGGACTGTTGGGAACGTTATATGAAGCCGGAACGTCGCCGTTAAATCCTGTGCCTGGATTTGGTGATAATCAAGTGGCGATGAATTTAGTAAGCGGAATTTTAGCGGCTCTGTATAGAAAAAATAAAACCGGACTTGGTGATAAAGTTACGGTAAGCCTCTACCATACTGCTATCTTTGCGCTCAATACTGCAATCACTGCGGCTCAATATGGGTTCTCTTATCCGATAACAAGAAAAGAGACCGGAAATCCATTTTTGAATACGTATAAAACGAACGATGGCCGCTGGCTGCAGCTTGCCGCTCCGGAATATGACAGATTATTTCCTGTCGTTATGAAGGCAATCGGCAGGGAAGATCTGATCGGCAATGAGGAGTATTGCAAATTAAAAAACATTTCAGGGCAGTCCGGAAAAGTTGTTGAAATCATTGAAGCAAAAATAGCACAGAAGTCTGCAGATGAATGGGCAGAACTATTTGCTCAATGCGATATTCCTTGTGAAAAGGCATTGTTATGGGATGAAATATTGAAAGATGAACAGGCCTGGGAAAATGACTATTTGTTTGAACTGCACTATCCAACCGGGAACGTGAGAACGCATGTTACTCTCCCTGTGAAATTTGACAGTATCGGCAAACAGGAGTATTCGAAAGGACCTTTGGTTGGCGAAAATAGTATTGAAATATTAAAAAGTATGGGTTATTCCGAAGAAGAGATTCATCAATTGACGGAAGAAAAGGCTATTGTTTAGATTTTAATCATTCTGCAGTGATCAAAAGGCGGGAATGTTATGTATACATTAGGCATAGATATTGGGTCAACGTCATCCAAGGCTGTCATTATGCGCGATGGGAAAACAATTGTAAGAAAAGTACTGGTGACTGTGGGAACAGGGACCAGCGGTCCGGCGCAGTTGATCGAAAAATTATTTGAAGATCAAGAGATACAACTATCGGACATTCAGAAAACAATTGTCACCGGTTACGGAAGAACGAGTTTTAAAGAGGCGGATAAACAGATCAGTGAATTAAGTTGTCATGCCAGAGGGGTACATTTTCTTTTTCCCAGTGCCAGAACGGTGATTGACATTGGCGGACAAGACGCCAAAGCATTGAAGCTGAATAGCCGTGGAATGTTGTTGAATTTCTCCATGAACGACAAATGTGCAGCTGGAACCGGCCGGTTTTTAGACGTCATGGCCCGGGTTTTGGAAACCAACATAGAGGATATGGGCAGCCTTTCCGAACAAGCGCAGGCAGCGGCAACGATTAGCTCGGTATGTACTGTTTTTGCGGAGTCGGAGGTGATCTCCCATCTGTCTAAGGGAACCGGTACGGCGAATATTATCGCCGGTATTCACCGGTCAGTAGCGCAAAGAGTCAGCATGCTGGCTGTTAAATTAGGAATTGAGAACGACGTGGTTATGACCGGCGGCGTGGCGCAAAATTCCGGCGTGGTCAAAGCGATGGAAGAGGCAATCAAAACCCGGATAAAGGTGTCTGACTATCCGCAATACACCGGTGCAATCGGCGCTGCCATCTATGCCTTTGATGAAGCGGAAAAAGAAATGACAAAGAGGTGTTCATTGTGACCGACGAAAAGAAAGCCAGTGAGATGATCAAAGAGTTAATGGATAAGCACTATGAAGATGCGCTGGAAGCAAAGAAAAAAGGCGAACTTGTAGGCTGGGCAGCATCTAATTTTCCCCAGGAATTAGCGGAGTGTATGGATTTGGCGCTGGTATATCCGGAAAATCATGCTGCCGCTGTTTCAGCAAAAAAAGCTTCCCTGCCCTTTCTGGAGTATGCAGAAGGCCAGGGATATTCGACCGACATTTGCAGTTATGCCAGAATTAATCTGGCTTTCAAAGACATCAAAGAATGTGAAGCTTTGCAAATACCAATGCCTGACTATTTGTTATGCGCTAACAACATTTGCGACTTAATGGTGAAATGGTATGAAAATCTGGCCGTAGAATTAAACATACCGCTGTTCATGCTGGATATACCCTATAATACGGAACCCGCAGTAACACCGGCTAGATTAGAGTATATCAAAGAGCAGTTTCGAATGATTATCAAACAACTCGAAGATTTCACCGGCAAGAAATTCAGTGAAGAGCGATTCAAGGAAGTGATGGAAATTTCCTCAGCTTCAGGCAGAGCTTGGAAAAGAGCGATGAGTACCCTCATGGCTACCCCTTCGCCGATGAATGGCTTTGAAATGTTCACCTATATGGGGATCCTCGTTTGTAACAAAGGCCGAAAAGAAACGACCGTTGCTTTAAATAAATTGGCTGATGAACTGGAAGAAAGAGTGAAAAACGGTGAAACCAGTTATAAGGCAGAAGAAAAACACCGAATTTTATCGGAAGGGATTGCCTGTTGGCCGTTTTTGGGACACAACATGAAAACCCTGATGCAGTATGGCATTAATGTGGTAGGCGCTATTTATTGCGATGCGTTTGCAAAAGTGTACAGCAATTTGGATGAAATGGCGATTGCGTACGCAGAAGTGCCTAATTGCGTGAACCTGGAACGAGAAGTTGCATCACGGGTCAAGATTATCAAGGACCATAATGTCGAAGGGATGTTAATTCATTCGAACCGCAGCTGTAAAAAGTGGGACGGCTTCATGTATGAAATGGAAAGAAGAATTGCCCAAGAAACAGGCATTGCAACCGCCTATTTTGACGGAGACCAGTCGGATCCGCGCCTTTTCAGCAAAGCGCAGTACGAAACCCGCATCCAGAGCTTTTATGAAGTAATGGAACAAAAAAAGGCAGCAGCGGCCGCAGGGGAGGGAACCCGGTAATGAGTAACGTCAATGAAGTAATCGCACAATTTCAGGAAGTTGTAAATCAACCTGGAGATCATGTAAAAAAATACATTGCTAAAACCGGAAATAAAGCGATTGGTTATTTTTATTACGCACCGCAGGAATTGATCCATGCAGCAGGCATGCTTCCGGTAGGGATTTGGGGCGGAAATATCGAGCCGTCGTCTGTAAGAAGCTATTTGCCTTCGTTTTACTGCGGAATTCTGCAAACCGCTTTCGAAATGGGAATGAAAGGGCTTTATGACTGTCTTGACGGTATGATTATTCCGAACCTCTGCGACTCTTTGCGGGCCTCAAGCCAGAACTGGAAAGTTGCTGTGCCGCAGGTGGAGTTTATTTCGCTGGTTCCGCCGGTTAATCGAAAAACGGAAGCGGGTGTGAAGTTTCTGCTTTCCGAATATGAAAACATCAAAAACACCTTAGAAAGAATCTCCGGCAATAAAATTACCGATCAGGCTCTCAACAACAGTATCAAGGTATTCAACACATACCGCCAAACAATGCGGGAGTTTACCAAGGTGGCACGGAATTATCCCGACATCATTACTCCTTCGATAAGAAATGCCGTGATAAAAAGCGCCTCGTTTATGGACAAAGTCCAATACACTGCTTTGGTAGAAGAGTTGATCCAAGGACTTAAGACGCTTCCGGTAAAAGACTGGGATGGAAAAAAAGTAGTTGTAACCGGCATTAAGATGGATTCGCCGGCCTTATTAAAAATTCTTGAGGAAAATAACGTTGCTGTTGTCGCTGATGACTTAGCGCAAGAAAGCAGATTGTTCAGAAGCGATATTTTGCAAACATCGGCTAACCCCTTGGAAAACCTGGCCCGATATTGGTCCACCATGGAAGGCTGTTCGCTCTTATTCGATCCGGAGAAAAAACGCTGCGACATGATCATAGAGGATGTGAAAGAGACCGGTGCAGACGGTGTATTATTCTGTATGACAAAATTTTGCGACCCGGAAGAATTTGATTATCCGATTTTCAAGAAACGACTGGACGCAGCAAATATTCCCCATGTATTTATCGAAACAGATTTGGAGACGGAGACTGACGAACAGGCCAGGACAAGAATTCAGGCATTTACGGAAATGGCGGCACTCTGATTAGAAAACCCGGCTTGCGCCGAGCTTTTAGCGACAGCGGAAGCCGTCGGTTGCACTTATGTCCATCAGAAGGAAATTTATACTTTCTGATGGACGAAGAATAGGGAGCCTGTCCATAAAATAAACAGGCTCCCTGCTATCACATTTTGATTGGGCCGGCTTTCTGCAGAGCATTGAGAATATACTGGATGAACGTTTGTACAAGCAATGATTTTGAAGTATCTTTTTTGGTAATGATGGCAGTCGGCATTGTAGTTTCCGGTGAACCGAAGGGGATGCCCGAAAGCGCAGGGTACTGCGCCGGATCGAAAAATGGCGCAGGAAGTACCGTAATATGGTTGCTGTTTGCTACTGCGTTGCAGATGATATCGACGTCCGTACTCCTAAATAATACGTTGGGAGTAAAACCTGCTTTTTTGCAGGATTGCATGGTATAGGCGCTTATCGTGTAATCTTTGTTCCCTTCTCCTAGCAAGATAAACGATTCGCCTTTTAAATCAGCGAAGGAAATGGTATTTCTGCCTGCAAGACGATGTTTGTTGTTTACTACAAGCAATATCGAATAAGTAATATTCGAGAGCTCTATGGCATCTAAACTCGGAGAAGGGAAAACATAAGTAACGATTCCGACATCGATTTTGCCGGACTCAACCATTTCCTGAATGACCATGGAGTTGGAGTTGTTCATTGAAATTTTCACTTTTTCATGCTGTTCCATGAATTGCATGAACGTCTGGATGAAAAATTTTTTCCCAAACAGCAATGGTATTCCTAAATGGATATGACCGCATAAAATTTCTTCCCGCCGTTGGAAAAACTCCACAACCTTTTGCCGTTCGGACAAAAGAGATTTTGCGTGTACCAACAATTCTTCCCCATCATCGGTAAGCAGCAATTTTTTGCCATCAGGAACAAAGAGTTTGACTCCCAGTTCATCTTCGAGCTGTTTAATCGTCCAGCTTAACGTTGGTTGTGAGATGAATAGTTTTTTCGAGGCGGTCGTATAATTTTTGTCTTGGGCTATTTGCACGAAATATCGTAACTGGCGAAACTCCATTCACAACACCCCTATTTCATCTGTCAGCTTATTTTACCATAAAAAAAATATCAACGCATTGTGTATTTGTGAATATTAAATCAACATCTTATGTACTATTTTCGCAATTTAGAAAGGAACATCATTTATGCAAAATATTCTCGTTTGTTATAAGTGGATTTTGAATGAACAGGAAATCAAGATTGATCCGAATACCTTGAGCCTGGATACCAGCCGGGCCAAAAAAAGAATCAGTGAATACGACAAGAATGCGATAGAACTTGCGGCGCAAATCGTGGAAGCTCAGGGAGGCAGTTCGATCGCTATCTCATACGGTGGAGCGGATGTAAAGCAATCGCTAAAAGATGCGCTGGCCCGTGGGCCGGAAAGAGCGATCTGGGTCAATGATCCGAACTCAGATAAAGCGGATGCTTATGTAACTGCCAATGCTTTGGCTGCCGCAGTCCGGCAGGCCGGCGACTATTCAATGATTTTATGTGCAGACACCTCTGCTGATGCCAGCAATCAGCAGGTTCCGCTCCGTTTGGCGGTATTGTTGGGTATCCCGGCAATTACCTGTGTCATCAAACTGGACGTAGAAGGGGAAAAAGTAATAGCTACCCGCCGAGTGGGGGATACTACGGAAAAAATTAGTGTGGAAGGCCCTGCTGTGTTTACTGTGCTGCCGGAAATTGCCCAGCCCCGCTTTCCTACTGTTAAACAGGTTCTGGCGGCCGGAAGAAAACCGCAGTTAGAGCTAAAAGTTGACGACTTAGGTTTGGAAAGTGAAAAGCTTACGCCGAAGAGAACGCTGCGAGAGATCAAAGGATACACGATGTCGCGAAAAAATATCGTCTACAAGGAAGGAACACCGGCAGAGATAGCCGCACAACTCGTAAATAACCTGATTAAGGAAGGCGTAATATAAACAGACGTTAAGAAAGGAACGGTAAGGGATATGGCAGGAATTTGGATATACAGTGAAGATATAATTTTGGCAAAAGAGCTGGTGACGCCGGCAAAAGAGCTGGCCAAACAGGCCGGGCAAAAAGTCGGAGCGATTGCATTGGATGCTGAAGGGGCCAAAGAATTGGCCGCATTGGGTGTAACCAAGGTAATTGTCTTACAAAGCAGCAGTAGTTGGGTTGAAGCATATGAACAGGTTGTAGCCGATGTTCTCCAAGAGGAAGGTGCTGATATCGTTTTAATCGGCGGTACTATCCGCGGCAAATACACAGCTGCGAAAGCGGCTGCCCGTCTTGACGCCGGACTGTTGACTGATGCGGTAAAAGTAATGTTGGAAAATAACAAGCTGATTGCTGAGCGTTTTGTTTACGGAGGACTGGCCGTTACTACGGAAGAATTATCGTTTCCGGCATTCGTTACCATCCCGCCCCGTTCTTATGAAATTATGACCGCTGAAAGTGAGCAGGGCGAAGTGATTGTCAAGGAAGTGACAGCGGAGCCGGGGATTACAGTTGTTGATGTCATAAAAACTCAGCAGCAGGGAGTAGATATCAGTAAGGCGGATCGGGTTATCGGGATCGGCCGTGGGGTTGAAAAGCTGGAAGATTTAACGATGATCCAAGCTCTTGCGGATGCTGCTGGTGCGGAAGTGGGCTGTACCCGTCCGATTTGTGAAGAATTGAAATGGATGCCGATTGACCGCTACATCGGTATTTCCGGCCAAGTTATCAAAGGAAGCCTTTATATTGCGGTCGGCACGTCAGGACAGATCCAGCATGTGGCGGGCATTCGTGACAGTAAAGTGATTGTAGCCATTAATACGAACGAAAAAGAACCGATTTTTACTGCTTCTGACTACGGAATCGTCGGCGACTACGCGGATATTGTTCCAGCATTAACGGAAGCGCTGCAGAACGCGAAAGCATAGGAGGGTGAAGAAAATGGGCAAGTATAATAAAGTGACTGCCGGCATCCTGGAAGAACTAAAAGGGATCGTTGGGGCGGAAAATATTACGGTTGATGAGAAAAAGCTGAAAGATTATAGTCACGATGAAGTAATGGATCCTCATTACATTTATATGCCGGAAGTTGTGGTTTTTCCCGAGACAGCAGAGCAGATCGCCCAGGTTGTCAAGCTGGCAAACCGCGAGTTGATTCCGCTGGTGCCTCGCGGGGCGGGTACGGGACTATCCTGCGGCGCTACGCCGATCTACGGGGGCATCGTGCTGACGACCGATAAGCTCAATAAAATCATCAAAGTCGACGCCGATAATTTGTATATTGAAGCGGAAGCCGGTGTGCTTACCGGCGATGTTCAAAAGGCCGCCAATGATGTGGGGTTATATTATCCCGGCGATCCCTGCAGCGGTGACAGCTGTTTTATCGGCGGGAATGTTGCTACCAATGCCGGCGGCAATAAAGCGGTAAAATATGGCACAACCCGGCACCAAGTTTATAGCATGGAAGTCGTAACGCCTACCGGTGAAATTACGGTTCTCGGAGGCCGGTTGGCAAAATGCAGTACCGGTTATGCATTGGAACAACTGGTGATTGGCTCCGAAGGAACCTTGGGCATAATTACGAAGGTGACACTGAAGCTTGCGCCGCAGCCGCCCAGCGTGGTCGATTTACTGGCTATATTCCCGGATATTGATTCCGCCATTGCTGCGGTCACAAAAGTGATCAAAGCCGGCGTGAAACCGACTTGCGTAGAGTTCATGGATGGTCGCGCTATTCGCTGTGTAGAAGTGTATCTCAAAGAGAAACTTCCCCATAGTGAAGATGGAAACTACCTGATTATCCAGGTCGAAGCGGAAAACGACGAGGAATTGGACGACAAGGCGGCCAAAATTGACGAATTGTGCACGGAAAACAATGCGATAGAAGTCTTAATGCCTGAAAGCGAGAAAATATGGAAGATTCGCAAGTCCGTTGCGGAAGCGTTTCGGCATGAATCGCTTGTTCAAAGCAACGAAGATGCGGTCGTTCCTTTAGACCAATTACCTTCTGCTATGAAGGCCATGGTGGGGATCTGTGAAAAACACGATGCGGTTGCCCGGGTGGTCAGTCATGCCGGTGATGGGAATATTCACTTGTGTATTATGCCGGGAACGATTTCCGCCGAACAGTGGGAAGAAAAGTTAGCCGCCATTCAGGATGAGATTTATGCGGTGATCTATCCGCTGGGCGGGCGCTTATCGGGTGAACACGGCATTGGCTACAAAAAGAAACATTTGTTAGGCAAATATACTGATCCGGTAGAACTCGATATGATGCGTGCCATTAAAAAAGCTCTTGACCCGAATTTGATTCTCAATCCCGGCAAGTTATTTGACGTCCAGCAATAAAAAGTGTACCTCTTTACGATTGGACTTTGTGATCAACAGAATTAATGATACAGAAAAGAAAGGTTGATGAAATAATGCTGGATTTGACGATCACTCCCGAACAGCAAAAAATACAGCAGTTAGCACGGAATTTTACTGCGCAGCATATTATCCCGGTGGCCCGGGAATGGGACGAACGAGGCGGTTTTCACGAATTTATCCTGGCCGAGAATAAAAAAATTGGCTTAAACTGCATGGCTGTACCGGTTGAATATGGCGGACCGGGTTATGATTCGGTCACGCAATCTCTTGTTGCTGAAGAATGGGGCTATGGTTGTGTTGCTTTTGCTACTACCCTATGCGGTAATGGACTAAGTTCCTATCCTTTAGCCATTGCCGGAACGGATGAACAAAAAAAATTATATTACGGGCGTTTGGTTGGCGGCGGAATGGGCGGTTTTGCCCTTACCGAGCCAGGCGCCGGTTCTGATGCGGGTTCTTGTACTACGGTAGCGAAACTGGAAGGAGATGAGTGGGTAATCAACGGCACCAAATGTTTTGCCACTACCTGCGGCTATGCTTCCATTATGGTCGTCTTTGCCTCCACTGATCCTGACAAAGGAGTAAAGGGACTTAGCGCATTTATTGTAGAGAAAGAACGGGAAGGTGTTTTGGTAGGAGCGGAAGAGCACAAGATGGGTATTCGCAGTTCGAATACTGTGGAACTTCGGCTCAAGAATGTCCGGATTCCCAAAACCCATCTGCTCGGCAAAGAAGGCGACGGCATGAAAATTGCAATGAAGACGCTGGATATGGCGAGACCCATTGTGGCTTCAATGAGTGTAGGAGCGGCGCGGCGGGCTTTGGATGAAGCAGTTCAGTTTGCCAAAACGTATTTGGATGTGAATGGCAAACCAATCGGCAGACATCAGGCAGTGGCTTTTAAGTTAGCGGATATGGCCACTCAGGTCGAGGCGGCAAGACAGTTGGTTCGCAACGCACTGCGCCTGAAAGATATTGGCGTTCCCTACACCAAAGAAGCAGCCATGGCTAAAACGTTTTGCACGGACACGGCCATGCGGGTTGCCGCAGAGGCCGTCGAACTGATGGGGCATTACGGATATTCCAAGGATTCAGTAGTCGAAAAGCTTATGCGTGATGCAAAAGTGACACAAATTTACGAGGGAACCAATCAGATCCAGCGTATCGTAATTTCCGGCTTATTGCTGAATTCGTAGGACTTTCAAAAAGAATATACGAGGAGGCTAAATCATGGGTTACCCATTCACGGAAGAACAAGAAATTATCCAGCAGACTGCCCGCGAATTCACACAAGAATACATTGAACCGGTGGCGGCTGAAATTGATCGTACTGCGCTTCATCCGCAAGAAATTGTACACTCTTTGGCAGAACAGGGTTTTATGGGAACGTTTTTGCCGGGAGATTTCGGCGGTGCTGAAGCCGGATTTCTCAGCTATGCTTTGATTATTGAAGAAATTTCAAAATCCAGCGGCGCCGTGGCTTCCATTTTAAATCATCATGCCGCGATGGCGGCTTATTCGATCAATGCGTGGGGGTCCAAAGAACAAAAAGAACAATATTTGACAGCTATGTGTGAAGGTGAATTGCTGGGAGCCTTTGCGTTTTATGAACCGGATGCTGCACCGGGTGTTGGCGAACACAAAGTGATCGCCCGTAAAGACGGAGATGCTTACATTTTGAGTGGCCGCAAATGTTATGTAGCCAACGGCGGCGTAGCCGGTATCTATGTGGTGTTTGCCTTGACGGATCTGGGTGCCGGGCTGAAAGGTATGAGCGCATTTCTTGTTGATGGCGATGCTCCTGGTTTGTCGGTAGCCCGCACAATCAAGAAAATGGGATTGCGGGGCTGTCAGTCGGCGGAACTGATCTTTGATAATGTGAAGATACCACAGAGCAGCCTGTTGGGAACAGAAGGGGCTGGAATGGCCATCGTTGCCAAAGCGCAAGCAGCAGCCAGTGTGGCAGAAGGGGCGATCGTCGTCGGGATTGCCCAGGCTGCCATGGATGATGCCGTAGAATATGGTAAACAACGGATCCAGTTCAAGCAACCGATTGCTCGTTTCCCGGCGATTCAAACGATGCTGGCGGAAATGGCAACCAATATTCATATGTTACGACTGGCGGTCTATCATGCTGCTGGCCTGATTGAAAATGATGAACCGTTCACTGCGGAAGCGGCTATGATTAAGTTGTTTGCTGCGCGCATCGGGCAAAGTGCTTTGATTGATGTGGTTCAAATTGAAGGCGGCTATGGTTATAGCGAAGACATGGCGGTATCGCGGTACTTTAGGGACATTAAAGGTGTTGTTATTAAGACTTGTTCCGTTGATTTTCCGGAAACAGTAATCGCTAAGTCTTTGCTGGACTAATTTTTACTGCTTTCTTAATGTTAGTGTAGCTGAAAGGGGAAAAAAGCAAAATGAAAAGAGTTTTAGCCGTCAATCCAGGCGCCACATCCACTAAATTTGCGGTGTTTGATGATGAAAAAATTGTATTGAAAAAAGTGGTAGAGCATCAAGGCGCAGCTTTGCAGGATTTTTCCCGCGTTATTGACCAATTCCAGTACCGGTCGGACTTGATTGCAGACGCTTTGAAAGAAGCGAATATCCCATTGGAATCCTTAGACGCCGTTGTTGCGCGGGGTGGTCTGTTAAAACCGATGCAAGGAGGAACGTACGCCGTCAACGAACTGATGCTGGCGGATCTGAAAAAAGCGGAACGCGGCGAACACGCCTCGAATCTCGGTGCCGTCATTGCTGATAACATTGCTAAAATACTGGGAATTCCGGCCTTTATCGTTGACCCGGTAGCGGTAGATGAATTACAGCCCGTAGCTCGTATCTCCGGTTTCCCGGATCTTGAGCGCGCCAGTATGTCGCATGCGTTGAATATGAAAGCGGTTGCCCGTAAGGTTGCAGCAGAATTAGGAATGCTGTATCGCGATGCGAACCTGGTCGTGGCCCATTTGGGAACCGGCGTATCAATGTCAGTTCACCAGGGCGGAAAAATGATCGACATTGTAGACGGCAAGGAAGAAGGCGCATTTTCTCCGGACCGCTGCGGCGGGCTGCCGGCCAGTCAATTGGTGAAATTATGCTACTCCGGTAAATACACATATGAAGAAATAAAGAAAAAATTATTTGGTTCCGGCGGTTTTTATGCGTATCTGGGCACTAAGGACGCAAGGGATCTGGAGCGGTTGGCTGACGAAGGCGATGAAAAAGCGGAATTATTGCTGCAGGCGTTTTGTTATCAGGTAGCAAAAGACATTGGTTCCTTGGCGACCGTTGTGAAAGGGAAGGTCGATCGGATTATCTTAACGGGCGGAATGGCCTATTCGAAAAGACTTGTTAAAGACATTACAGATTGCGTTGGTTTCATTGCTCCTGTAGTGGTCATTCCTGGTGAAGAAGAGCTGGAGTCTCTGTCGACCGGCGCGATACGCGTCTTAAACGGTGAGGAACAGGCACAGGTGTATCGGTAATTTAAGGGGGGATCAATATAATATGTTGCATAATTTTGCAGAAGTAGTTGAAGAAGCGAAAATACTGGGGCAAAAAGTGATCAGTGTGGCTGCGGCGCAAGACAAAGATGTTCTGGGATCAATAAAGGCCGCGCGGGATGCTGGGTTGGCAAAGGCCATCCTTGTGGGTGACGCTGAACTGATAAGGCCGCTCCTGGCGGAAGTCGGTCTTCCGGCGGACACGCCGATTGTCCATGAACCAGATGTCAAACAGGCTGCACTTACTGCGGTGATAATGGTAAAAACGGGACAAGCGCAGGTGTTAATGAAAGGGTTGGTAAACAGCGGCGATTTTCTTAAAGCAGTTCTCAACAGTGAAGTAGGTCTGAGAACCGGCCGATTGCTCAGCCATTTAGCTGCATTTGAAGTGCCTGGCGGCCATAAACTGATTTTCCATAGCGACGGAGGAATGAATATCTCGCCAAACTTGGCTGAAAAAAAGGATATTCTCACGAATGCCATGTTGGCACTCCGAACATTGGGAATTAAACAGCCAAAAGTGGCAATTATGGCAGCCAATGAAGTGGTCAATCCCAAAATGCCAGCCACAGTAGATGCTAAGGCGTTAATGGACATGCATACGAGCGGAGAATTGTTCCCTGACAGCATCATGGAAGGACCGATAGCCATGGACGTGGCCTTGAGCGCTGAGGCGGCGAAACACAAAGGAATAGTAAGTGCTGTATCCGGGGACGTAGATTTGTTTCTTCTCCCGGGCATTGAAGCTGGCAACATTTTATCCAAGGCGTTAACCTATTATGCGAATTTTAAATTTGCCGGCGTAATTCTCGGGGCCACGCATCCAATCGTCTTGGGTTCAAGGTCAGATTCGGCTGCCACAAAATTGAATTCTATTGCGTTAGCCTGCTTAATGGCCGGAGGCTTCAACAAGTAATACAATGGCCTAGTTTCAAAGTGGCTAATTTGAAATTAATAGCCTTAGCAAGAAGGAGGGAGGGTTTCCTTCTTGCTAAAGACAAGGGGGCATGAGTTTGGTAGAACGTGAACAGGAGCCGGCAAAGTGGATAACGTAAATAGTTACAAGATCCTGATTGGCAATGGAAAAAACGATACCAAAAAATAGGAGGAATATAGAATGAGCGACCAAAAAACGGGACTTAGTTTTCTTTGGATATCATTTTCGGTAGCTGCAGTCTGGTTTTCAACGCATTGCGGCGGTGGTTTCGCTACGGGGAATCAGGAAGTTAATTTCTATGTAAAATACGGTTGGACATCTGCTTTTCTGCCCATTATTGCAATGGGTCTTGTAGCCTGGACCTATCGAAATGCATTGGTGCTGGCGAAGGATCACAATGTTCACGATTATAAGAGCTTTGCCAATGTTTTATACCATCCTCATGAAAAAATCTTTTCCGTTATATTTGAACTTTGTTTTATGGCGAATATTTTAATTGCCGTGAGCACTTCAATAGCCGGTGCCGGCGCTTTGCTGCAGAATACTCTGGGAATCCCATACTTTGTTGGTATTTCTGCTATCGGAGCTGTGTTGTTGTGTCTGACGATCTTCGGGGCCGAACTCATCCTTCGTGTTTTGCGCTACAAAGCATATTTCCTCATTGTAACTTTGGTCATGCTTGTTTATCTGGGTTTTGACATGAATGGTTTTAAAGCCATCAAATTCATTTCTTCCCATGAAACGTTTGGCAATGATACGTGGGAGGGAGTTTGGAAAGCCTGTTTATATGTAGGATTTCAGGCGTTTGGCCTGGTACCTGCCATTTCTGTCTCGCATAAAATTACCACTACCAAAGAATGCAATATGTTCGGAGTGTTTGGAATTTTGCTAAACGGTCTATTTTTAGCCGCGATGAGTATTGTATTGTTAGGCTTTGCGCCGGGAGTTTTAAAAGAAACTCTGCCGGTATACTACATGACAAACCAGCTTGGGTTGCCTTGGTTGAAAATTTTGTACAGCATTATTTTGTTTGTTGCCTTGATGGGAACCGCAATCTCTTTTGTGTTCACTGCGGTTACCCGCTTTGAAAAAGCCTGGGAGGGAAAAGGCGCATTCGAAAGTCTGAGATTGCGCAGACTAATCATTGCGTTATTGACCGTGGTGTTGTGTGTGGGCGCTTCTACTTTCGGTTTAACCGCTTTGGTGGTAAAAGGGTATGGCTCGATGGGTTATGTTGGGATCGCGTTTGTCGTTATCCCGCTGCTTACTGTTGGAACAATGAAAATCCGCAGAAATGCAGCATTGCGTAAACAACAGGGAATTCAAGAAGTGTAGTAATAGAAGCAGAATTTGCATTTATCCGAGGCTGGTTAACGCAACTGTTTGCATCTGATTGCGTTAACCGGCCTTTTTTCTAGTCTTACAGAAATTACAATTACTTACGAAAGGGGGAATCTATTTGAAACAAGGGGATTTTTTATGGGTGGCAGCATTGGCCATTATTTCATCCGTTTTAATGATACCTGCCACTCATCAGGTATTTGTTGCTCTTACTAAGGGTCATCCGTTTTTTATGGGGTTTGTTAAATTTGGAATTTTGGCCACGATGGGCGAATTGCTAACGATCCGTATCAGCACTGGGACGTGGGAAAAACCGTCCGGGCTGCCGTACCGGTCGATGGTTTGGGGACTTATTGGCGTACTGATTACCTTAATGTTCGAAATATTTTCCAGCGGAGTTGCCGGAGCGGTAGCAAAAGGGCTGTTGTGGGTTGGTGATGGCATGATAGCCAAGATTATGGCGTCTTTTTATATTTCTGCTATTATGAATCTGACGTTTGCACCCACGTTTATGATTGCTCATCGCATCAGTGACACGTATATCGATCTGATTTGCGGCGAAAGGATGTCGGCCAGTAAAGTAAACTTGATTACCATACTGAACAAAATTGACTGGCACAGTATGTTTGCTTTTGTGTTTATGAAAACGATACCGTTTTTTTGGATACCGGCGCACACGATCGTATTTTTGCTGCCTCCGGAATATAGGGTATTTGCAGCAGCCTACTTGGCCATTGTTCTTGGCGCAATTCTTTCTTACGCAAAAAGGCAAAAACTGCAAACGAGCAAATAATAAAATAAGAACTTCCGAATGGATGTTGAGGTCAGCGGCTTGCTGAGGTAAGCTGCTGACTTTTTGCGTTTTAAAATAGTTTGCCAATTACAACTCTTCATGTTTGGAATGCTGTTTTTAAAGACCGGTTCTTACATTGACAACGTGTTTGACACAGCGTATAATGCCACTAGAAAGAGTAAAAGCTGCTTAAATTATGGCTGAAAACTTCGGTTTTGGGTGATAAAGAAAAGCAGACGGAGGCGGATGGCTTGAAGGCTACGGAAGAAAAATTAAATGCACTGCTGCAAGTATTGCGGGAAATGGAAAGCGTTGTTATTGGCTTTTCCGGCGGAGTGGACAGCAGTTTTTTAGCTGCGGCCGCATATAAGGTGCTAAAGGACAGGGCGATTGCGATTACTGCGTCGTCAGAAACGCTTCCGAAAAGCGAAGCCGATGAAGCGGCGGCTTTTGCAAAAATGATTGGGATCAAGCATACGGTGGCTGATATCAGTGAACTGGAAAGCCCTGATTTTGTCGCCAATACCGCAGAACGGTGTTATTACTGTAAAAAAATGCGCTTTGAGTTGATGGTTAAATGGGCAAAAAAAGAAGGGTACAAATGGGTGCTGGAAGGCTCTAACGCTGACGACATCGGCGACTATCGTCCTGGAATGCGGGCGGTAGACGAGCTTGAAGCTGTCCGGAGTCCATTGCTGGAAGTCGGCTTGACCAAACAGGAAATCAGGGATCTCTCCAGGGAATGGGGACTTCCGACATATAATAAACCGAGTGCAGCCTGTCTTTCTTCGCGGATTGCCTATGGACTGCCAATTACCGCTGAACGGTTGCGGCAAGTGGACGCTGCGGAAGAATTGCTCAAAAAATATTTTTCCGGTCAAGTCCGTCTCAGACACCATGGGGACTTGGCGCGAATTGAAGTTCAACCGGAACAATTTGCTGTTTTGGCCAACCTGGAAACGGTCAGAGAAATTGCGTCAGGGGTAAAGAAATTGGGCTTTTCCTTCGTTGCGTTGGATCTTTTTGGTTACCAGATGGGCAGTTTGAACCAGATGCTGAAAAGGTAAACTGGATTGCCAGGCTATGAAAAAATCGGTTGTAGATTGCTATTGACATCGCTTGTCTGACATGATAAAATATGTTTCGTCGCTAGGGAAGAGCTTGTTAGAATAGCATGGTGGCTGTGGTGAAGCGGTTAACACGGCGGATTGTGGTTCCGTTATACGTGGGTTCGATCCCCACCAGTCACCCCATTTAACACTAACGATTATTTATATAGATTGGGGCGTCGCCAAGTCGGTAAGGCACGGGACTTTGACTCCCGCATGCGTTGGTTCGAGTCCAGCCGCCCCAGCCATTATGACCCACTAGCTCAGTCGGTAGAGCACCTGACTTTTAATCAGGGTGTCGTTGGTTCGAGTCCAACGTGGGTCACCAATCAATACATTGCAAACTTCCTGATACCATCCGGTATTCAGGAAGTTTGTTTTTTCTGGCATGCCAGGCTGGCATTGATGAGAGTGGACTTGTCGATTTAGGTTCAACCATCCATACGAGTCAAAAAAACATGATTATTGGGTGCTGCGGCTATTAAGAAAGTTGCCAATATTTTCGATAACATGTATGGAAATATTGGTGAGCTTAGAGTGGGTTCTAATTGCATATTGGCAAACTTATTGAAAGATAGGGGCGCAAAGCCATGGGTCTAAGGACGCTAGTCTATGATTGCCAGGTTGCCGCTTTGAAAAAGTGATGTTCGGCACCGGCATTTTTACGAGGCGGGTGTCGCTTTATTTTGTGAAGCATCGTGTATTTGCGGAAAGAGATTTTAAATGGAAAGTGATCACGGAGGTTGAAAATGGACAAGCGGAACATCAGGGTACTGCGAGAATGCAATCAAATCCCATTTGCGATTATCAGTTGGATCGTGGAGCCTTATGAGATAACGGTTGATTCAAGCAAAGGAAGTATTATTGAGGCCGTGGTGGTGCTGCAGGATGAATTCGGCTTCTATTGCGCCACGATCTGGAGAATTGAACAATATGGAGATAAGCGCGGACAAAGCTGGAGAGTCAAGGAAATAGACGCGGGCAAAAATCCGGAAAAAGGACTTCACATGACGGGCTAAAAGCGCTGCGGGCGCTTTTTCGAATTTACTAAATAATTTCATTGGAGGCAGCTATGGAAAAATGTAAACTGCGTCAATTGCGCGAACAAAATGAAATACCGTTTAAAATCCTTACGTGGACTGTAGAGACTCACAAGGCCAATTCAAATACTTTCGAAGGGGAAGCAATATTGGAAGATGCGTATGGGAAGTATATTGCGACTCTAGCGGCCCGAGATATCAAGTTGCATATGTTTAAAAACAGTGCTTGGAAAGTCAAAGCGATTTCTGCGGAATACTACGAAGGCGAACCGGAAATACAATAGCATCGCTATCTTCGGCCACATTAGACTTTTGAACTTGACTTACTTTTTTCCTTGTGGTAATATCTTCATGTCAGGACACTGGACTTCTGGAGAGATGTCCTTGACGGTGCAATAATCTAATAGCGATTACGCTGTTAGGTACAGCTTCATATGCGGGAGTGGCGGAACTGGCAGACGCACTAGACTTAGGATCTAGCGCCGCGAGGCGTGCAGGTTCAATTCCTGTCTCCCGCACCACTAAAAATGAAACTTACAAGCAATCGCTTGTAAGTTTTTGCATATGTGGCATTGATTCAGTTTGTGAAGAAATGTAAAATTCATTTAAAACAGCAGGTCATACGTGATCTGCTGTTTTCGCTGCAAGGCCTGTGTCTTGTCCGCTGATTTTCAACCCTTGCTATTTGTTGTTGATCTATCGAAACGAACTCTTTGAATTTTCTTTGAAAAATAAGAATAGAAGGATTTTACGCAATTTAACAGAAAGAAACAGATAGACACGATTGGCTAATAAGGACAAGGAGGCTGGATGCATGAAAATACTTGTTGTTTATTATTCGATGTATGGTCATATTCATAGGATGGCTGAGGCGGTTGCTGCCGGCGCCTATGAAGTTGCCGGCGCGGAAGTGACATTGCGAAGAGTCCCGGAAACCTTGCCGGAGGAAGTATTGAAAAGCATGGGCGCCTTTGAAACGGCAAAAGCGATGGCGCAGATCCCTGTTTGTACATTGCAGGAACTGGCTGCAGCCGATGCGATAATTTTTGGAACGCCAACCCGGTTCGGGAACATGTGCGGACAGATGAGGCAATTTCTGGATGCGACCGGCGGACTCTGGAGCCAAGGGGCGTTGATCGGTAAAGTCGGCAGTGTTTTTACCAGTTCGGGAACCCAGCATGGCGGGCAAGAAACGACCATTCTTAGCTTTTATATTACGCTTCTTCACCATGGCATGGTGATCGCCGGCTTGCCATATTCGTTTACAGGACAAACGCGGATGGATGAAATTACCGGCGGTTCTCCTTATGGCGCTTCGACTATCGTCGGCGGATCCGGTGAGCGTTGGCCGAGTGAAAATGAATTGGCGGCAGCTCGCTTTCAAGGAAGACATGTTGCGGAGTTAACGGCAAAAATTACGCAGTGAAATTTTTTTCCGAAAGTACGGAGGAGGCGTTGACAGATCACCAGGGACAGGTTATAATAAACAACGTTGTCAAACAATATTTTTTGCGGAAGTAGCTCAGCGGTAGAGCATCGCCTTGCCAAGGCGAGGGTCGCGAGTTCGAATCTCGTTTTCCGCTCCATAGTATTAATTTTCCCAGCATAGGTATTTGCTGGGATTTTTTGCATATATCTTGTTTTTATAGAATAAATATGATACTATATAGTCCATGGTATGATTTGTATGCTATTATGCAGGCTTAATCGGCAAGCATAGTTGTAACAATATATATTTTAATATTTTTTATTTTTAAGGAGGCTGCAATATAAATGCAGGTAACAACAGAAAAAATTGACAACCATAAAGTGACAATGACGATGGAAGTGCCGCAGGAAGAAGTGAAAAAAGCTGTTGAAAAAGCTTATCATAAATTGGCTTCCCAGGTTAATATTCCTGGCTTCCGAAAGGGAAAAGCACCACGGAAAGTCTTGGAAGCACGTTTAGGCAAAGAAGCGATCATGGATGAGGTTTTTGAAATTTTGGCAACACCGGCCTATTCGCAAGCGTTGCAAGAACAGAGAATCGATCCGGTTGGCCGTCCCGAAGTAGAAGTGGTAAATTTAAAGGAAGACGAACCATTCGTTTTTAAAGCGACAGTAGTGGCAAAACCGGAAGTCGTTCTTGGCCAATATAAAGGCCTGGAAGTAACGAAACCGGCTGTTGTTGTGTCGGAAGAAGAAGTAGATAGAAGTTTAGAGAGCATGCGCAACCGCCAGGCAAAAATGGTGGTTGTGGAAGATGCGGAATTATCAAATGGAGATTTTGCAATCATTGATTTCATTGGCTATGTAGATGGCGTGCCGTTTGATGGCGGCGAAGGCAAAGGACATCCGCTGGAAATTGGCTCCGGCAGTTTTATTCCGGGATTTGAAGAACAATTGATTGGTGCCAAATCTGGCGATGAACGGGATGTGAATGTGACATTCCCAACAGAATACCATGCTGCCGATCTTGCCGGCAAAGAAGCTGTATTTAAAGTAAAAGTGAATGATGTCAAGCGAAAAGAATTGCCGGTTCTTGATGATGAATTTGTTAAAGATGTAAGCGATTTTACAACAGTCGATGAATTAAAAGCGGATATCCGTGCAAACTTGGAAAAAGCGGCTGAACAAAAAGCCGAGCGGGAATATTATAATTCAGTATTGCAAACTGCGCTTGATAACATGACGGTGGATATTCCGGCGGTTATGGTTGAAGAACGCGTGAACCACATGATTGAAGACCTGGATGCTAACCTCCAAAGCCGGGGAATGAAGCTTGATAAATATATGGAGTATGCGAAGATGGATATCGCTACTTTGCGTTCCAGTTATCGCGAAGCAGCGCTCAATAACGTCAAAACAGATATGCTGTTGGAAGCAATAGCCAAAGAAGAAGATATTCAAGTCAAACCTGAAGATATTGAGACGGAACTTGCTGCAATGGCGCAAAGTTACCAAACTCCATTGGAAGAAATCCGCAAAGTGATGATGCAGTCGTCGCGGATTGCGACATTAGTAAATTCCATCGCCCGGAAGAAAGCCTCACAGTTAATCATGGACAGTGTGGTAGTCAAGGAAAACGAAATGAAAGAAACCGAGTCCCAAGAAGCTGAGGTTCAAGAAAAGGCAGAATGACAAATTATGAACGGAAGCAGAGGTGCTGGATATGAGTTTTGTGCCGATTGTAGTTGAACAGTCGAATCGCGGAGAACGTGCGTATGACATTTATTCACGCCTGTTGAAAGACCGCATTGTGTTTGTTGGCGGTGCAATTGATGACACGGTTGCGAATCTTATTATTGCTCAATTGTTATTTTTAGAGTCGGAAGACCCGGACAAAGATATTCACTTGTATATCAATAGTCCTGGCGGCATGGTGACTGCAGGTCTGGCGATTTATGATACGATGCAGTATATCCGCCCGGATGTATCCACGATTTGTTTGGGTTTGGCCGCCAGCATGGGAGCCTTGCTGCTTACAGCCGGCGCAAAAGGAAAACGCTATGCGCTTCCTTATGCGCGCATTATGATCCATCAGCCGCTTGGCGGCGCACAAGGGCAAGCAACGGATATTGAAATCCATGCCAGGGAAATTTTACGGCTGAGAGATGTTGGGAATGAAATTCTTGTTCGACATACCGGCCAGTCTCTGGAGAAAATTCAGAATGATACAGAGCGGGACTTCTTTATGTCAAGCCAAATGGCAAAAGAGTATGGGATTATTGATTCAGTCGTAAGCAGAGGGGACGCGCTCAAAGGGAAACCCCAATAAAGAGGTGAGAATATGTTGAAATTTGGGGACGATAAAAGTCAACTAAAATGTTCTTTTTGTGGCAAACTGCAGGAACAGGTGAAAAAATTGGTAGCCGGTCCTGGTGTTTACATCTGCGATGAGTGCATTGAATTGTGCAATGAAATTATTGAGGAAGAATTAAGCGACGATTTAGACGTTGAGTTGCATGATATTCCTAAGCCTAGGGATATTAAGGCGATTTTAGACCAGTATGTCATTGGTCAGGAAGAAGCGAAGAAAACTTTGTCCGTGGCAGTATACAACCATTACAAACGGATTAATCTTGGCATGAAAATGGACGATGTTGAGTTGCAAAAATCGAACATTGTTATGCTGGGACCAACCGGCAGCGGAAAAACTCTTCTTGCCCAAACGTTGGCTAAAATTTTAAATGTACCATTCGCAATTGCGGACGCAACATCACTTACGGAAGCTGGTTATGTTGGTGAGGATGTTGAAAATATCCTTCTAAAATTGATTCAGGCTGCCGACTATGATGTAGAAAAGGCCGAAAAAGGCATCGTATACATTGATGAGATTGACAAAATTGCCCGTAAGTCGGAAAATCCTTCTATTACCCGGGATGTTTCCGGGGAAGGGGTTCAGCAGGCCCTGTTGAAAATTTTGGAAGGTACGGTTGCCAGTGTGCCGCCGCAAGGCGGGCGTAAGCATCCGCATCAAGAATTTATTCAAATTGATACCACCAATATTTTGTTTATTTGTGGCGGCGCCTTTGATGGGATCGACAAAATTATCAGCGCTCGAACCAGTAACAAAACACTTGGCTTCGGTGCAGAAATCAGGAGTAAAAACAAAGGAAATGTCGGAGAGATCCTGCGCAATATTTTACCGGAGGATTTGCTGAAATTTGGGTTGATACCTGAGTTTGTAGGACGTCTGCCTATTGTTGTTACTTTGGATGCATTGGATGAAGCCGCGTTGATACGGATTTTAGGCGAGCCGAAAAATGCGTTGATTAAACAATATCAGAAATTCCTGGAAATTGATAATGTTCAATTGGAATTTAAAGAAGACGCTCTGCAAGCAATCGCCGGCGAGGCATTAAAACGGAAAACCGGTGCACGAGGTTTGCGTTCAATAATCGAAGGGATTATGCGTAATGTCATGTATGAAGTGCCATCACGTACGGATGTAACCCGTTGTATTGTGACCAAAGAAGTGGTGCTGTCCAAGGACGAGCCAATGCTGGTTACTGCAGAACGCAAGACCAAGAAGAAAGAAGAATCAGCTTGATATAACGGGAGACTTTCTTTGAAGGTCTCCCTTCTTTGTATATTTCCATATTTTCGTAAAATCTCTGTATAGTATAATTGCTTTGCAGAAAAAGAAAGCGGTACGAATGATACTTTGAATGACAGGAGGCGACCGTTCATTATGACTGATATGCTTCAAACGATGCCCTTGTTGCCGTTAAGGGGTATTTTTGTCTTCCCATATATGATTATTCATCTGGACGTTGGCAGGGAAAAGTCGATTAAAGCCTTAGAAGAGGCAATGGTACAGGATCGTCATATTATGCTGGCGACACAGAAAGATGCCCAAAATGATCAACCATCGCCGGATGATATTTTTCAAACCGGAACTGTAGCTGAAATTAAGCAATTATTAAAACTTCCAGGCGGTACGATCCGAGTGCTGGTGGAAGGGCTGCATCGAGCTGAAATTCGCGAGTATATCAGCTTAGATCCGTTTTATCAGGTTTCTGTCCGTGAATTTGCCGAAACGGATTTTAAAACTCCGGAAATTGAAGCCCTGGTCCGCACGGCTGTTCATGAATTTGAGCAGTGGGTTAAGTTGAGTAAAAAAATTCCACCGGAAACATTGGTTTCCGTTGTTGTAGTTGAAGAGCCTGGTCGTTTGGCCGATTTAATCGCCAGCCATTTATCCTTAAAAGCGGAAGACAAGCAAGCATTGTTGGATGCGGTGGACGTAAAAATCAGGCTGGAAAAATTGTGTGAAATTCTTAGCCGGGAAATGGAAGTTCTGGAATTAGAGAAAAAAATCAATGGCCGGGTACGCAAACAAATGGAAAAGACGCAGAAAGAATATTATCTGCGCGAACAAGTGAAAGCGATCCAAAAAGAGCTGGGCGATAAGGATGAACGGACGGCTGAAGCCGATGAATACCGTGCGCGGTTGAAAGAACAGGAATTGCCCAAAGAAGTGGAAGAAAAAATCACCAAAGAAATTGAGCGTCTGGAAAAAATGCCGCCGATGGTTGCGGAAGGAGCTGTGATTCGGACGTATTTGGATTGGCTTTTGGCGCTCCCTTGGTCTAAAGAAACGGAAGATCGTCTTGACGTTTCGCTCGCTGAAAAAATTCTAGATGAAGATCATCATGGCTTGGAAAAGGTGAAGGAACGTATATTGGAATACTTGTCGGTGCGGGAATTGACCGCCACGATGAAAGGTCCGATTTTATGCTTGGTTGGTCCCCCTGGTGTTGGAAAAACGTCATTAGCTCGTTCCATCGCCCGGTCGATGGAACGGAAATTTGTCCGTGTCTCGCTTGGCGGTGTCAGGGATGAAGCGGAAATTCGTGGTCATCGGCGCACATATGTCGGCGCTCTTCCGGGGAGAATTATACAGGGAATGCGCACGGGCGGTTCGAAAAACCCAGTTTTTCTGTTGGATGAAATTGACAAAATGAATGCTGATTTTCGTGGTGATCCGTCTTCTGCCCTGTTGGAAGTGTTGGATCCGGAACAAAACAATACATTCAGCGATCACTACATAGAACTGCCCTTTGATCTGTCCCGGGTGCTCTGGGTTGTCACTGCGAATGCAATGCATAATATTCCACGTCCTTTGCTGGACCGGATGGAAGTGATCCAGATCGCGGGTTATACTGAGGAGGAAAAAGTTCAGATTGCACAACGGTTTTTGATTCCAAAGCAAACAAAAGACCATGGTTTGACTACGTCACAAATTTCGTTTTCTACAGAAACAGTGCAAAAGGTGATCAGGGACTATACGCGCGAAGCCGGGGTGCGCAACCTTGAACGAAATATTGCAAGTTTGTGCCGGAAGGCCGCGAGAAAAATTGTGCAAAACAAACGGACCAGCGTACGGATTACAAACCGCAATCTTCAAGACTTTCTGGGCGTTCCACGATATCGTCATGCGCAAGCGGAACGGGCTCAACAAGTAGGCGTAGCCACGGGTCTGGCTTGGACAGAGGTTGGCGGCGAGGTGCTTGCAGTGGAAGTATCAGTAATGAAGGGAAAAGGCAAGTTGACGCTTACCGGCAAATTAGGTGAAGTGATGCAGGAGTCTGCGCAAGCTGGTTTCAGTTATATCCGCACCAGGGCAAAAGAATTGCAAATTGATGAAGATTTTTATGAAAAAAAGGATATCCATATTCATTTGCCTGAAGGAGCGATCCCTAAGGACGGGCCGTCTGCCGGTATTACGATGGCGACTGCTTTGGCGTCGGCTTTGACGGGAAAACCGGTTCGCAATGATATTGCCATGACTGGTGAGATTACTCTTCGCGGCCGAGTATTGCCTGTAGGCGGTATTAAAGAGAAAGTGCTGGCTGCTCACCGAGCGGGAATTCATAAAATTATTTTGCCGATAGAAAATAAAAGGGATATTGAGGAAATTCCGGCGAATGTTAGACGGATAACCGAATTCATTCCGGTGGAACACATGGATGATGTCATCAAAACAGCACTGGTGTTTGAACCGTGAGCCTGCAGTTCACAATTATTCACGCAGACTATATTGCTTCTGCAGTTCGGGCCGAGCAATATCCGAAAGATGATTTGCCTGAAATTGCTTTTGTCGGCCGCTCAAATGTCGGCAAATCATCCTTAATTAATTCTTTGGCCAGACGCCATGGTTTGGCGAGAGTAAGCGGTACTCCAGGCAAGACCGCTACATTAAATTATTACCGTCTGACAGCAAAATATTTGCCGGAAGAACGGATCGATTTTTTTCTGGTTGATTTGCCTGGTTATGGTTATGCCCGTAAGGGGCAGGAAATGCGGCGGCAGTGGACGAAATTTATTGAGGAATATTTGACGCGCTCAACCAAGCTAAAATTAGTATGCCAATTGATTGATATGCGGCATCCGCCGATGGACAGTGATGTCCGGACATTCCGTTGGCTGAGAGAGCAAGGCCTGCCCGTACAGATTGTTGCGACCAAGGCAGATAAGCTTTCCCGCAATGAATTGGCCAAACAGCGAGGAATTATTTGCAAAGAACTTGGAATGGCGAAAGAAGAGTTGATCGCCTACTCATCAGTTAATGCTGCCGGCAGGGACGAGTTGCTTGATCAAATTCAGAAATCATTGCTGTAAAAACTGATAAAACGAAGATAATTAGGGGCGGATTATAACTTGTTAACTGATTTTGACAAAAGATTATTAAACCTAATACAAACTGATTTGCCGCTGGAAAAACGCCCCTTCGCTATGATTGCTGACAAACTCGGCACGAATGAGAACGAAGTAATTGAGCGATTGCAGTTTTTAAAAGAACAGGGATTTATACGGCGCATTGGCCCGTTTTTTGATTCGGGCCGACTTGGCTATGTCAGCACGCTGGTCGCTCTCAAGGTGCGTCCGGAACGTATGGGGCTCGTTGCCAAAGCAGTGAATCGTTATTGTGGCGTTACTCATAATTACGAGCGGGAGGGAGATTTCAACCTATGGTTTGCCCTCATATCTCCCAGTGTTTCTGCTCAAACGAAAGTTTTGGCTGAAATTGAAAAACTTGCCGGTGTGGAACAGCTGATCAGTTTACCTGCTACCCGGAAATTCAAAGTGAGTGTGCAGTTTAAATTATGAAATAACGTGGAGGTTGCATGCTGGACGAATTAGACAAACAAATTGTTGCCAAGATGCAGGACGAATTTCCTTTGATCCCGGAGCCTTATAAACAGCTGGCTGAACAACTGGGGATTTCTGAGGATGAATTGTTAACCAGGCTGCGGCGCTATCACCGTTGCGGGCATATACGCAAAATGGGACTGGTTCTTCGGCATCGGGAAGTAGGTTACAAAGCAAATGCGCTATGCGCCTGTGCAGTGCCGGAAGAACGGTTGGACGAAGTAGGGAAGCAAATGGCGGTGAGCGCCTCGGTTACTCATTGCTATACCCGTTTGCCGCAACCGGAATGGAATTATAATTTTTATATTATGTTGCACGCTTCAACCCGGGAGGAGTGCCGCCGGATTGCTGCGCAACTGGCAAAAGACGCTGGAGTATCAGATTATGTGATGCTGTTCAGCGTTCGTGAGTGGAAGAAAACCAGTATGCGCTATTTTTCCGGGCAAAAGCATGCGGACGAACTTTAAACAGTCTTTTACACGGGTAAGGAAAAATCAGGTAGACTGATGTCGGAGAATGCTGTATCATAATAACAGACATTTCGGTTGTAGGTGATGGTGTGTAATGAACAAAATATCAATGTTTGAACTGGTTCATGAAGAATTGGCGAGAGTAGAAGCGGAATTAATTACGGTGATCCATTCTCCGGTAGGATTAATAACCGAGATAGGGGATCATCTGGTCGAGGCAGGCGGTAAACGCTTACGACCGGCTTTATATCTTCTGTGTGCACGGAGTGCAAAACGTGAAATTGATGACGTTTTGCCGATGGCTGTTGCTCTTGAGCTGATCCATATGGCTACCTTGGTGCATGATGATGTGATCGATAATTCCATGACAAGGCGTGGTATGATCACGGCGAATGCCCGCTGGGGGAACCAAATATCGGTGCTCTCCGGCGATTACCTGTTTGCCAAAGCATTTTCGGCAGTAGCCGGCGTTGGCGGCAAAATGATGAAAATATTAACAAATACGATTTGTGTTCTATGCGAAGGGGAAGTTGTCCAAATCCAAAGTATGTTTGATGCACAGCAAAGTGAAGAAGATTATGTTCAGAGGATCGCTAAAAAAACGGCGGATTTTATTGCGGCCAGTTGTCAACTGGGCGGGATAGCCGGCTGTTTTTCTGAGCGGGATGTTCAGGCTTTCTACCAATATGGCTATTCACTCGGGATTGCGTTTCAGATTACAGATGATATTTTGGATATTACGGCCTCGCAAAAACAGCTCGGTAAGCCTGTTGGCAATGATTTACGCCAGGGAATTTTGACATTGCCGGCTATTCGTGCGATGCAAAACAGCAAATACGGACAGGAATTGCGTAATATTGTTCTATCAAAGGATATGTCCGACCATAATGTAGAACGGGCGCTGGAAATGATTTGCGCCACAGATGCGCTGGATTATTCGAACAAACGGGTGGAAGATTTCTTGGAAAAAGCGCGGACAGTATTGCCGCAGTCGTTGGATGAAGGAGTGCGGAAAGCTTTATTTGAAATATCGGATTTTGTGGGACTCCGCAAATATTAATCGTTTGCAAAAGCAGTTGATTTGATCATTGCAGAATAGATTTAAAACGGATAATAGATATGATATAATATTTATTGTGAACTATAATCAAAATAGGCATTGCTGTAAGCGGCGTTTGTAGGTTGCATAATGATATTCGAAAGGCGGGGGATTATCTATGGAAGAGCGGTTGATCAAAGAATTAAAGACCATTGTAGGAAATGAATGGGTCCAAACTGAGAAAGAAGATCTGATCTGCTTTGGCTATGATGCTACTCCAGGGTTTTTTAATTTGCCGGATGCCATTGTACAACCTGCGAATGCAGAGGAAATATCGCAAATTCTTAAATTGGCCAATAGGGAGAAAATCCCGGTATATACCCGTGGTTCAGGGACCAATCTTAGTGCAGGAACGGTTCCCATGGCTGGTGGGATTGTTATGTTCACAGTCCGAATGAACAAAATTCTTGAGGTTGATCCGGTTGACCGGATTGCAATCGTTGAGCCTGCAGTCATTGTACAGGAATTGAATGTTGCGGTCGAAAAATTCGGATTAATTTATCCGCCGGATCCAGGAACAGTCACAACAGCATCGATTGGCGGTACAGTGGCGGAAAATTCAGGCGGTTTGCGTGGCTTAAAGTACGGGGTAACGAAGCATTATGTGACAGGGTTGCAAGCAGTTTTAGCGGACGGTCAGATTGTTGAGTTTGGCGGGCGGACAGTTCATTCTCCCGGGTATGACATGGCGATGCTGTTTACTGGATCAGAGGGGACATTAGGCGTAGTTACTAAGATTATCGTGCGCCTTGTTCCGGCTCCGGCTCATCGCAAAAGCATGATGGCTGTTTTTGATGATTTGAATGATGCCGGTAAATCGATTGCCGATATTATCAGTCACAATATTATTCCTGCCACGTTGGAAATTATGGATAATTATACGATCCGCACAGTAGAAAGTTTTGCCAAGCTAGGTCTGCCGGTTGACGCAGAAGCAATTATTCTTGCTGAAGTTGACGGCGACTACGATACTGTGGAGCAGGATGCCCTGAAAATGGAAAAAGTGCTGCGCGATAATCACGGTGAGGTGAAGGTTGCCAAAAGCGCCAAGGAAAGAGATCAAGTTTGGGCGGCACGCCGGGCCGCGCTTCCCTCTTTGGCCAAACTTAGGCCGTCAACGTTCTGTGAAGATGCTACTGTCCCGAGAAGCAAGGTTCCGGATATGTTAAGAGCAGTTACTGATATTGCCAAGAAATATAATGTGCAGGTTGGGACTTTTGGGCATGCCGGGGATGGAAATTTGCATCCCACGATTGTTACTGATCTTCGAGACAAAGAAGAAATGCAGCGTGTTTACCAGGCAATGGAGGAGATTTTTCTGACGGCATTGAAACTCGGGGGGACTCTTTCCGGTGAACATGGGATTGGGTTAGGAAAATTAAAATATATGCCGAATCAATTTGGGGAAGTTGGAATGACGGTGATGCGATCGATCAAGCATGCCTTGGATCCGAACAACATTTTAAATCCGGGGAAATTGCTGGGTGAAGCGCAAGGACATTGAGGGTTTTATGGCCTGCAAGGCTTTGAGCCTTGCAGGCCGTTAATGCACATATATGATTATGGTCAAAATAGATTTGCGGAGGATGTGCGTGATGTTTAGTTTTAGTATGCCGGAATTAGTATTAATTTTAGTGATTGCCTTGGTTGTATTTGGACCGGGGAAGTTGCCGGAGGTAGGGAAGGCTTTGGGAAAAGGCATTCAGGAATTCCGGCGGGCGACAACCGGAGGCGACCAAGCGAAGGAAGAACCTATTCAGGTTCAGCCTGTTAAAGTAGAAACAATAAAAGAAGAGAAAAAAGAAGAGAAGAAGGAAGAAAAAAACCCGGAAGACAAAAAGTGAGGAACGCTTAGATGGCTGATATAACAAATCCAGAAAACGATCAGGATGAAGTACAAGCAGGCAGCGGGAACAACAGCGCGGCAAGCATGTCATTAGTGGATCATCTGCAGGAGCTTCGCAAGAGACTGATCATTATGATCATTGCGGTAGCGGTCGGCAGTACGGCGTGCTATTTTTACTCGGCTGAATTGGTTCATTTCATTACTGCTCCGGCAGGAAAGTTATACTATATGAATCCAGCAGAAGCTTTCTTTTCTTATTTGAAAGTCTCGTTTTTTGCCGGTTTTTTACTTGCGTTGCCGGTGGTATTGTATCAGGTATGGGCCTTTATTGTACCGGCGCTGACCCTTAAAGAACGTACAGCAACAACGATCTTGGTTCCAACGTCGGTATTGCTTTTCTTCGTTGGTTTGATTTTTTCTTATTATCTGGTTTTGCCGGCGGGGATCAAATTTTTTATGGGTTTTGCCACGGATGATCTGCAGCCGATGTTTTCCCTCGGACAATATTTATCATTTGTAATTTCTTTTTTAGTTCCATTTGGATTTATTTTTGAACTGCCGTTATTTATTTTGGTATTGGCGAAAATTGGGATTATTAGTTCAAAAATGCTTGTTGCCAAACGGAAAATTGTATTGGTCATGACGTTTGTTATTGGAGCGGTCATATCGCCGACTCCGGACGTGTTTTCACAAACGATGATTGCAGTTCCGATGCTTGTTTTATATGAAATCAGCATTTTGATCGTGAAATATCTATTGCGGAAATAACCTCAGCTTGACATGTCTGGTTACGTCAGGTATATTGATACTGTTATACTGAGTATCTGTTGTTTTTGCAACAATTTTCCAACAAATTATAAGACCGGTTGAAAAAGTTTCAGCTGCAAGAAACAGCGAGGCTTGCGCAGCGTCGCGTACAAGATAGTACGCCAGCAAGCAAACGCAGTCGCGATTGCGCAACTCTTGGCACTTCAGTGCCTTAGAGTTGGCGGCATACCCCTTGCGGGTGCGCAGGCAGATGGACTTTTGCAACGGTCTGTAGATAGGTTATCAGCGAAGATGGGAATAGTATGCTGTAGCAGTCTGTGCAGAGAGGGTATTCTTAGGCTGGAAAATACCTCAGGCTTCATAGCGGAATGTCATCCCGGAGCTGCAGCGCTGAAATAAGTAAGCGTTGCCGGTTGCCCCGTTACGGCGATGAGAGTCCGGCTAAAAAGCCGGGAAACAAGGTGGTACCGCGAAAGCAAGTTCTTTCGTCCTGGAGAGGCGAGAGAACTTTTTTATTTTGGACAGGGTAAGGGGAGGACGCAAATGGAAAAAAATATTCCTACGGTATATGATCCGCAATCGGTGGAAAAAAATTGGTATCAATTTTGGGAAGAACAGGGTTTGTTTCATGCTGAAGTGGATGCAGGCCGGCAACCATTCAGTATCGTCATTCCGCCCCCGAATGTGACCGGGCAGCTGCATATGGGACATGCTTTGGATAATACTTTGCAGGACGTGCTGATTCGTTGGCGGAGGATGCAAGGGTACAATACTCTTTGGATGCCGGGGACCGATCATGCAGGCATTGCTACGCAAATTAAAGTGGAAGAAATGCTGGCCGGTGAGGGAGTATCCCGTTACGATTTGGGTCGCGACGCGTTTATTGATAAGGTATGGGAATGGAAACAACAGTATGGCAGCCGTATTTTAACCCAATTAAAACGGTTAGGCGCTTCTTGTGACTGGCAGCGGGAGCGGTTTACGATGGACGAAGGCTGTTCCCAAGCGGTTCGTGAAGTATTTGTATCTTTATATGAAAAAGGGTTGATTTACCAGGGAAGCCGGATTACCAACTGGTGTCCGCGCTGCAATACTGCTTTGAGTGATATTGAAGTCGAGCATGAGGATACGAATGGTCACTTGTATCATGTGCGCTACCCGGTGATTGGCAGAGAAGGGCAATATGTAGTTGTAGCAACTACGCGCCCGGAGACAATCCTGGGAGATACGGCAGTCGCTGTCAACCCCAACGACGAGCGTTATGCGGATGTCATCGGTCAAACTTTGCTTCTGCCATTAGTTGGACGAATAATTCCGATTATTGCTGACGAATATGTGGACATGACGTTTGGTACCGGAGCGGTAAAGGTAACGCCCGCGCACGACCCGAACGATTTTGATATGGGTCAGAGACATCACCTGGAAGCAGTCGTTGTCATCAACCCTGACGGAACCATGGCTTCCGATACGGGGAAATATGCCGGTATGGATCGTTATGAGTGTCGCAAGGCTTTGGTTGCAGATCTGAAAGCAAATGGCTATTTGGTGAATATTGCGGATCACATGCATGCTGTTGGCCATTGTCAACGGTGTAAGACTGTTGTGGAACCATTAGTTTCGAAACAATGGTTTGTTCATATGGAACCGCTTGCCAAACCGGCGATTGAGGCTGTGACTTCCGGACAGATTTCCTTTGTACCGGAAAGGTTCACCAAAATCTATATAAACTGGTTGGAAAGTATTCGCGACTGGTGCATATCAAGGCAGATCTGGTGGGGTCATCGGATTCCGGCCTGGTATTGTGAAAAATGCGAAAAAACAATTGTTTCCCGAACGGATGTAACGGTTTGTCCGGATTGCGGCGGCGCTGTCAATCAGGACCCGGACGTGCTCGATACATGGTTTAGTTCGGCCTTGTGGCCTTTTTCCACAATGGGATGGCCCAAATCAACCGAGGAACTTGCCCAGTTTTATCCGACCAGCGTGTTGGTCACCGGTTATGATATCATCTTTTTTTGGGTGGCGCGGATGATTTTCATGGGCTTGGAATTTCAAAAAGAAATCCCATTTCGCACCGTATTTATTCATGGCTTGGTTCGGGATGGTCAGGGACGAAAAATGAGCAAGTCCTTAGGAAATGGGATTGACCCATTGGATATCATTGAAAAATATGGCGCAGATTCGCTGCGATTTACTTTGATGACCGGAAATACGCCAGGCAATGACATGCGTTTTTATTGGGAGAGAGCAGAATCAAGCCGCAATTTTGCAAACAAAATTTGGAATGCTTCCCGCTTTGTAATGATGAATTTAGAAGGATTTGAGCTTCAAGGAAAGCCTGGCAATTTAACCCTTGCAGACCGCTGGATTTTGCATCGCTATCAACAGACGGTGCGCGACGTGACGATCAATCTTGAACGCTTTGAGTTGGGAGAAGCCGCTCGTCAGCTATACGAATTTATTTGGAATGAATATTGTGATTGGTATATTGAACTAGCGAAAGCCCGGCTCTACAACAAGGAAGAAACTGCAAGCCGGTCAACCGCCCAGTATGTGTTATGGTATGTTTTAAGCAATACGTTAAAACTGCTTCATCCGTTTATGCCATTTATTACTGAAGAGATTTGGCAGCATATGCCGCATGAAGGCGTGAGCGTGATGACGGCTTCCTGGCCTGCCGAAGAAAATGATTTAGTTGATCAGAAGGCCGAACAGGATATGGCGGTTATCATGGACGTGGTCAAAGCAGTCCGGAATATGCGGGCGGAAGTCAATGTTCCGCCAGGGAAAAAGAGTGAAGTAATTTTGCATGTCAATAATGAAGCTGTCATAGAAATGCTGGAGTGCAATCTTCAGTATATTAAAACTCTGGCAGCGGCTGAACCGGTTCACTTTCTGCCGGCTGGCAGTGATAAACCGGAAAATGCCATGACGCAGGTAGTCGGCGGCGTGGAAATTTATCTGCCGCTGAAAAGCTTGATCGATGTGGACAAAGAGACTGCGCGTCTGGCGAAAGAAATTGCGGCTATTGAGAAGGATTTGGCGCGGATTAACGGAAAATTGACAAATAGCGGATTTATTGCGAAAGCTCCGCCGGAAGTAATTGCCAAAGAGCAAGCCAAGGCAGATGAATACAATGAGAAAAAACAGGCGATTACAGAACGGCTGGCGTTTTTAGCCACGCTGTAAAAAAGGTGGGAGACCGGTGAATTATGACCAATCCCTTGACTATCTCGAAACATTGGCTACCTTTGGGATCAAGCCTGGTTTAACGCGGATTGAAAAACTGCTGGACTTGATGGGACAGCCTCAATTGCGTTACCGCACGATTCATGTGACGGGGACAAATGGCAAAGGATCGACGACGGCGATGCTGGCGGCTATTTTAAAAGCTGCCGGGATAAAGACCGGCATGTATACTTCACCGCATTTAGTCAGCTATACTGAACGGTTTCTTATCGATGGGCAGAGTGCTTCTGAGGGAGAATTTGCGGCAGCATTAACGGAAACTGCTCATTATGTCGATGCGATGGTGGCGGAAGGAGAAGATCAGCCTACGGAATTTGAGGTCCTGACGGCGGCGGCCTTTCATTATTTTGCGCAAAAAGGCGTGGAATGGGCAGTTATTGAGGTCGGGCTTGGCGGATTGTTGGACTCTACTAATGTGATTATTCCCCAGGCGTCTGTCATCACGAACGTGATGTTGGATCATACAGACCGTTGCGGGACGACCGTAAAGGAAATCGCTTTCCATAAAGCCGGAATTATCAAACCGGGAGTTCCGGTAATCACCGCTGCAACAGAAGAAGCATTAGACGTTATGATAGAAAAAGCGGCTGAGTGCCGCTCGCCGATTTACCAAAAGGGGTTAGACTTTCAGGCAGTTCGCCTTGGCAACCAAGGAATGATGCAGATCATTCATGTTGCTGCGCCTGGATTCGAGTTTTCGGAAGTTGTAAAACTTCCTCTGATTGGCGTATACCAAGTTGAAAATTGTGCGAATGCAGTTATGACTGCATTGTGTCTGCGCAAGAATGAACCGCGAATTACCAATTCTGCAATCCATGCCGGTTTGCAGAATGTTGTGTGGTTCGGCCGGGCGGAAGTACTGAAGAAGGATCCGGTAATCATCATTGACGGAGCTCACAATCCTGCAGGAGCGAAGGCGTTGCGCGATACGCTGAATAGCGTGTTTCCAGGCCGGCCGATTACATTTTTATTTGGTGTGTTGCGCGATAAGGACAGGCATGGAATTATCAAGGAACTGATTTCGCCATTGGATGCTGTCGTGGTGGTTTCGCCGCTGTCGCCAAGAGCGATGCCGGCAACTGAACTTGCACCAGAAATCTCCGCTTCACATATCGAGATTGCAGATACAATCGCCGAGGGGCTGGAAAGAGCGGGAATATTGGCGGGCGCAGATGGGGTAGTTTGCGCTGCCGGCTCGCTTTACTTAATTGGAGTGGTACGTTCATTGATTGTTGGTGTGCAGGAATAAACAAGACAGGGTGTTGAAAAGGCAAATCTGTGGCTTTTTCAACACCCTGTTTTGGTCCGGTGATACCCATGATATCATTAACAATACTTGGAGTAGACAATAAGCCTGTGCCTGCAGTATAATGTCTTAGTGGGGATCTGTTTATTTTTTTGATTTGGGTGATGTTGTGCAAGGTAGTCATCAGAAATTGCAAATTCAATATTATCTTGATTTTTGCATTGAGCACTGCATTTTGGCGGTGGCCTTTTTTTTGCCATTGTCTTTGGGTGCTGCGACAGTATTCTTAGGGCTGGGCGTGAGTTGCTGGGCGGGGAAAATGGTTCTTGCGAAGCGCTGGTATTTTCGCCGGACTCCATATGACTGGCTGGTTGTTTTGCTGGTATTGCTTAGCGCGTCTTCAGTATTGGTGGCGCCGGATCGTTGGCTCAGTTTTTATAATTATTATAATTTAATGGGACGTTATATTCTGCTATATTATTTAGTCATCAATAATCTTCATTCATTGGATCAACTGAAGCGGTTGATCTGGACAATGCTTGGTTCCGCATTGCTTGTCACTCTGTACGGATTTTACCAGTATATTCACGGAGTTGATATCTCCATGACAGAATGGGTGGATGATGGCCAGTTTCCTGAATTAAAAACCAGAGTCTTTTCCACTTTGGAAAATCCGAACTTATTGGCCGGCTTTTTGATGGTGATCATGTCGATTGCAACCGGATTGGCACTGTATGATACGAAAACAAAGAACAGAACACTTTTTATTTCTTTTGTGGTTTTGTTAGGCATTTGTTTGGTCTTTACGTATTCGCGCGGCGCGTGGTTAAGTATTTTGGCAGTGATCATTGCGTACGGCTTTTTATATAGCCGCAAAATCCTGTGGTTTTTGTTAATTGTTCCGTTGGCACTGGTCTTAGCGCAGGATTCTTTGATGGAAAGAATTCTTTCGATTGCAAATCCTACCGACACGTCTTCAACGTTGCGTTTGGCGCTTTGGGAAAGTACGGTTGCTATGATCATTGACAATCCGCTTCTCGGTATCGGGTGGGGTGCATATTGGCTGGTGTATCCGGAATATGACTTTTTTCTCCAAGATGCGGAAACCAAAATATTCCATGCGCATAATATGTATTTAAATATTGCCGCCGAAATCGGTATTCCTGGGTTGCTTGTTTTTTTGGCTGTTATGATCGGACACATCCGCAACGCATTCATTGCAAGACAAAGCCCTAATCGGTGGGTGGCAGGCTTAATGTTAGGTATTGTGACCGCCATGGTAGGATTGGCAGTGAACGGATTCACTGATTATATCTTGTTTAATATCCAGCTTTCCATGTTATTTTGGCTGCTGAATGCCTGTATTGTTTGTGTTTGGCAAGACCATTACTATCGTCGGTGAACGGCCTGTCCCAAGTAACAGCCGCGCTTATTTTGCATGAACCGGATAATATTTTAGTTTCGGGGAAGGAATTATTTATATTAGGCCGAATATAATTCTTGGTAATTGAAAATTAGTGTAAACTTTTTAGGGGCGAATGCCCTTTAATTTTTGGTTGGAAGTGTGTGAATATTGTAACAATGTATAAAGACGGACAAAAGTATGTGAATATTGTAACAAAGTGTAAAGCGGTATGGCTTTTGATAAAGGAGGCGCCCGGATGAACCTTAAGGAAATTCAAAAAATGTTGGAAGCGGAATTGGTTTGCGGTGCGGAATGGTTAGGCAGAGAGGTGGCCTGCGCCTGCGGCGCGGATTTGATGAGCGATGTGCTGGCATTTACCAAGGAGCGGACGCTGTTATTGACCGGAATGACAAACATCCAGGTCATCCGGACCGCGGAAATGAGCGATTGTGTAGGCATTGTTTTTGTGCGGGGCAAAAAACCAGGGCAAGACGTTATTGAATTAGCGATTGAAAACAAATTACCGTTGTTTGTAACCAATTTTCCGATGTATGAGGCCTGTGGTGTTTTGTACGAAAAAGGGTTATGCGGTTGTGCGAGAGCGGTGCTGCGCCATGGAGGATGAACAGACGATAGTGTTGGAGTTTACATTAAAGGGGTCCGATTTTAATGCTGCCGGTGAAACGTCCAGCAAGATTAAAAAGGTCCTCCAACAGATTGGTGTAAAGTCCGATATCATACGACGAATTGCGATTAGTTCTTATGAAGCGGAAATGAATGTAATTATCCATGCTTACCAGGGAAAAGTACGCGCCACGATTTATCCTGACCGGACAGAACTTGTGGTTGAAGACGAGGGACCGGGAATTGCCGATATTGGTTTAGCAATGCAAGAGGGATATTCTACTGCCCCGGATCATGTCCGTGAAATGGGTTTTGGGGCGGGAATGGGATTGCCGAATATGGCGCGGTGCTCAGATAAATTCGATATTCAGTCGGCCGTTGAAGAAGGAACAAAAATTACGATGACGATCTTTCATAACGCTTAAACTACAACATTGGATTGTGTGGTGGGGAATTTGGGGGAATATTTCCATTCTGTGTATTTAAATCCGGCACTGTGCAAAGGGTGCGTCGGCTGTATAAAATCTTGTCCGACCGAAGCGATACGGATCCGTGGCGGAAAAGCGCAAATTACTGAATCGCGCTGTATTGACTGCGGCGAATGCATCAGACAGTGCCCAAACCATGCGAAAACGGCGATTACAAATACCATGAGCGATTTGGCACAGTACGAATACAACATTGCTTTGCCGGCGCCTACGTTATATGCACAGTTTAAAGCGGATATTTCGGTCGAAACGATCCTGTGCGGATTGATGAAGATTGGTTTCGACGGCGTATACGAAGTTGCCAAAGGCGCAGAGATGGTCTCATTGGCTACGCGGAAATATTTGCAGCGTACAGATATCAAAAGACCGGCGATTTCTTCGGCTTGTCCGGCTGTGGTCCGTTTAATACAGGTCAAGTTTCCGGAGCTTCTTGATCATCTGATTCCTTTTGAAGCCCCGGTTGAAGTTGCCGCCCGGATGGCACTGGAGGAGTACAGCAAACAATTCGCTGTTGAACCGGGCAAAATCGGCACATGGTTTATTACTCCCTGCCCGGCGAAAATGACTGCGGTTAAACAACCGGTTGGTCTTGATCGATCAAATGTTACGGGAACGATTGCTATTTCGCAAATTTATGGTGATTTATTGCGGGTGCTGCCTAAAATAACAAAAAATGATTGTCAGCTTCATCGTGCGTCCTGGCTGGGAATAGGCTGGGCTGTTTCCGGCGGTGAGAAGGAAGCTGCCGGACCGCCGCAGCGTTCTTTGGTGGTGCATGATATTCACAGCGCCAGTGAAATTTTGGAACAAGTCGCCTTGGGGAAAATGAAAGAAATTGATTATATTGAGTGTCTGGCCTGCGCCGGCGGATGCATTGGCGGGCCTCTTACCGTGGAGAACCGCTTTGTAGCAGAAGCGAATATGCAAAAGCGCTTACAAATCATTCACCAGGAAGATGTCGCTTCCGGACATGAAATAGGTCAGGATGTCGGAGGTTCGGACATTGCGGTTACGACCCGAAGACCGCTTGAGGCTCGACCGGCGATGCAATTGGATAAAGATATTGTCAAAGCGATGCATAAAGTGGAGTTGATTGAAAAAATATGCAAAAGGCTGCCGGGATTGGATTGCGGCTCCTGTGGCTCACCGACTTGCAAAGCGTTGGCGGAAGATATAGCCCAAGGCATGGCCAGCGAAACAGACTGTGTTTTTAAACTGCGTGAGCGGGTGCGGGATTTGGCGCAAGAAATGGTTGATTTGGCGGAAAAATTACCGCCGTCGTTGGATAAAGATCTGAATGAACTTTGTTTTATTCATAATAAGGACAGCAAGAAACAGGAGGAAGGATCATGAACGTGCAGGATGTTGTTGCCAGCTTGCCTGTCGCGGTTGCAACCGGACAACAGGCTTTGACCAACCCGGTTACCGGTGGTTATGCTTCTGATTTGTTAAGTAATGTGATGGGCCAAGCAGCAGCCGGAAACATCTGGGTAACGATGCAGGGGCACCAAAATATTGCGGCGGTAGCGTCTTTGGCCGGATTGGCTGCGATTATCATTGCCGGAGATGTCGAACCAGCGCCTGAAACGCTGCGAAAAGCCGACTCAGAGGGAATTGTGCTTCTCACAACCACTTTACCGGTGTTTGAAGTCGTTGGCCGTTTGTATCAGTTGGGGATCCGGGGCGTATGATCCGTCCATATGTTGCCGACTTGCATGTGCACTCCCTTTTGTCGCCTTGCGCCGAAGTCGAGATGACCCCCCGAAACATTGTCTGGACCGCAGCGGAACACGGTATTGATATTGTCGCAATCACTGATCATAATTCATGCGATAATGTGACTGCTGCTCTGGAAGCCGCCAAGGGAACTTCTGTGACGGTGCTCCCGGGGATGGAAGTCGAAACAAGTGAAGAGATCCATGTGGTGGTTCTTTTTGGGAAAATGCGGCAATTGAAAGCATGGGAAAAGCTGGTACAACTGCATAGGAGCGGACTGATGAACGATGAACAACATTTTGGCGGACAGTTTGTAGTTGACAGCGAAGATAATTTTATACGTAAAAAACCGGAAATGTTATTAACTGCGCTGTCAATGGGCATTGCGGAGGTCGCTGCCAAAGTGGCTGAACTAGGTGGAATTTGTATAGCCAGTCATGTAGACCGGCCAACCTATAGTATACTTTCCCAATTAGGGTTTATTCCACCGGATGTTCATCTTGACGCTATAGAAGTGTCGCGCAGAGTGAAGCCGTCAGAGGCTCGCCGCCTGTTGCCAGCGATTGGTCAACTTCCGGTGATTACTACTTCTGACGCACATACCATTCGTGATTTCATTGAGGGTCCCAAGACGATTTTTTATTTGGAGAGCCCTGAACTGGATGAAATTCAGCAGGCGCTGCGTGGTGAAAATTTGCGAAGGGTGGTGGTGTAACTACCAAGCCAAGGTTTTAAAAGTAAGTGGCGAAATTTTTTTAGGAGGATCAACATGAACAAAGACAACAAATGCTGCTGCGGTAACCAAGTCAATGCAATGGCCCAAATGGATGAAATTCTGGCGAAATATGCAGAGGTTCATGGAGCTTTAATTCCTGTTTTGCAGGCGGCTCAAAATGCATATGGCTACTTGTCAAAAGAAATCATTCAATATACGGCCGAAAAAATGAACATTCCTATAAGTCAAATTTATGGTGTTGTAACGTTCTATTCCCAATTTCATTTAAATCCCCGAGGGAAAAATATTATCCGTGTATGCCAAGGGACGGCCTGCCATGTACGGGGCGCGAAAGCAATCCTGCAGGCGATTGAGGACAATTTGAAAATTACCGCTGGAAAAACTACGCAAGACCTCAATTTCACATTGGAAACCGTTGCCTGTATCGGCGCTTGCGGTTTAGCTCCGGTTCTGATGATTAACGACGATACTCACGGACGTCTCACGCCAGAAGCGATTCCAGGAATACTTGCCAAATACTCCTAAATCTGATGCGTGAACTATCTTTACATATTTTAGATTTAATACAAAATTCTATCGAAGCCGGTGCTACGACTGTGATCTTGGAGATCATTGAAGACACCCGTGTTGATAAGCTGATCATCCGCGTTAGCGATAATGGTCGAGGGATGGATCCAGCCATGCGCAGTCAGGTGACAGATCCGTTTGTTACGACAAGGACAACGCGCAGAGTCGGATTGGGACTTCCCTTGATTGAAATGTCAACGAAACGGTGCGATGGATATCTGACCATCCATTCCGTTGTCGGTGAAGGGACTGTGGTGGAAGCAGGATATCGCCATAGTCATTGGGATCGGCCGCCGCTTGGCGATATGGTGGAAACATTAAAGTCCATTATCATTGCTAACTCCAAATTGGATTTTCGCTTTTCCCATGTTTTTAATGATGCGGAGTTTTCTTTACAAACCAGTGAAATAACGAGTATCCTGGGAGACATTTCGTTAACACATCCAGACGTGCTTGAGTGGCTGGATGGATATTTACGAAGCAACATTGCAAATCTATATGGAGGTGTACCCTATGAAAACAGTTGAAGACTTGAAGCGGATGCGCGAACAGTTGCAATCGCAAAATCGTTTGCGCCATTCCGGAGGTACGGAAATAATCGTTGGTATGGGAACCTGTGGGATTGCAGCAGGCGCGCGCGCCGTTATGAGCGCTGTTTTAGAAGAAATTGCGAAGCGCAAATTAGAAGACGTTAAAGTTTGCCAAACCGGCTGCATCGGCATGTGCGAGCGAGAAGTATTGCTGGACGTTGTTCGTCCCAATGAGCCGCGCGTGACATATGGCAGAGTAACGCCTGCCGATGTTTCCAAGATTATTGCAGAACACGTAGTGAATGGTCGTATCGTTGAAGAACTGGTAGTTGGTAAAATCGTAGAATAATTCAGGCGACAAACAGGAGGGAAGAAAATGGATCACATAAGAGCTCATGTGCTGATTTGCGCCGGTACTGGATGCGTTTCGTCCGGTGCCAAAAAAGTGGAAGCGGCCTTTCGGGAACAATTAGCGCAAAAAGGCCTTGATAAAGAGATAAAAGTAGTTGAAACCGGCTGTCATGGTTTTTGTGAAATGGGACCGTTGGTTATTGTTTACCCGGAAGGAGTGTTCTACGTCCGGGTACAGGAAGAGGACGTAAAGGATATTGTCGAGACGCACTTGTTCAAAGGGCGGATTGTGGAACGATTGTTGTACAAAGAGCCGATGACACTGGAGAAAGTTCCGAATTACAGCGATATTTCGTTCTATAAGAAACAAATGCGGATGGTGCTGGCCAATTGCGGACACATTAATCCGGAAATCATTGAAGAGTATGTTGCCGAAGGCGGTTATGCCGCGCTGGGCAAAGTCTTGACCGAAATGACTCCTGAGAGCGTTGTTGATGAAGTGAAAAAATCCGGCCTGCGCGGTCGTGGGGGCGGCGGATTCCCTACCGGTATGAAATGGGGCTTTACCCGCAATGCGCAAGGCACGAAAAAATATGTCGTCTGTAACGCGGACGAAGGCGACCCTGGTGCATTCATGGACCGCAGCGTGTTAGAAGGCGACCCGCATCGGGTTATCGAGGGCATGGCGGTTTGCGGTTATGCAATCGGCGCCGACGAAGGCTATATCTATGTGCGGGCGGAATATCCGCTGGCGATCAAACGTCTGAAAGTGGCGATCCAGCAGGCGGAAGAAATGGGCCTGTTGGGCGACAATATTTTTGGCAGCGGCTTTAACTTCCACATCAAGATCAAAGAAGGCGCCGGCGCCTTTGTGTGCGGCGAAGAAACCGCTTTGCTGCAATCCATCGAAGGCAAACGCGGTATGCCGCGCTCGCGTCCTCCGTTCCCGGCCATCTCCGGCTTGTGGGGCAAACCGACCAATATCAATAACGTAGAAACCTTTGCCAATATCCCGCAAATCATTAATAAAGGCGGCGACTGGTACGCCAGCATTGGTACCGAAAAGAGCAAAGGAACCAAAGTGTTTGCGTTAACCGGCCGGATTAATCATACCGGTTTGGCAGAAGTTCCCATGGGCATCACGATGCGCGAAATTATTTACGATATTGGCGGCGGCATCCAAAATGGCAAGAAATTCAAAGCCGTACAAATCGGCGGTCCGTCCGGCGGTTGTTTGCCGGAAGAAATGCTGGATTTGTCGGTCGATTATGACTCCTTGATTCAAGCGGGTGCCATGATGGGCTCCGGCGGCTTGGTTGTTATGGACGAAACTACCTGTATGGTTGACGTGGCCAAGTTCTTCCTGAACTTCACTCAATCTGAATCCTGCGGAAAATGCACTCCATGCCGTGAAGGCACGAAGCGGATGCTGGAAATCCTGACCCGGATTACCGAAGGGCAAGGCCAGGAAGGCGACATCGAGAAACTAGAAAAACTGGCGAAGAACATTAAAGCGACAGCTTTGTGCGGATTGGGTCAAACGGCTCCGAATCCGGTACTCAGCACGCTGCGATATTTCCGCCATGAATATGAAGCACATATCAAGGAAAAACGCTGCCCGGCCGGCGCTTGTGCGAAACTCGCCGCCTATAACATCACGGAAGCTTGCAAAGGCTGCGGCTTATGTAAGAAGGTCTGCCCGGTGGAAGCGATTAGCGGCGAAGTAAAAGGTCTGCACGTAATTGATCAGGCCGTATGCATTAAATGCGGCGCTTGTATGGCGAAGTGTCCATTCAAAGCAATTACGAAAGGTTAATTTTCTCAAAGAAGGAGAGTGAAAGTATGGAAATGGTTACAATAACGATCGACGGACAACAAGTACAAGTGCCAAAAACATCAACCGTATTAGAAGCAGCCCGCTCTGTGGGCGTAAATATACCTACACTGTGCTATCATCCAGAACTCAGACCGGAAGGCGCTTGCCGGGTTTGTGTTGTGGAAGTTAAAGGAGCACGCAGTTTGGTCGCTTCCTGTATTTATCCTGTCAATGAAGGAATGGAAGTCAAAACCAATACGCCGGATGTGCGCGAAGCCCGCAAGACAGTGGTGGAACTGCTGCTGGCCAACCATCCGCAGGAGTGCTTGTCCTGCCAGCGCAACTTAAATTGCGAACTGCAAACCATGGCAAGCGACCTTGGCATTCGCGAAATTCCCTATCAAGGCGCCAAGAAAAACCATCCTCTGGATGCCGGCAATCCTTCCCTGGTCCGCGACCAAAACAAATGTATTTTGTGCGGACGCTGTATTCGTGCCTGCAGTGAAGTTCAAGGAGTACATGTGTACAGCTTTGCCAACCGGGGCTTTGATACGACTGTTGTTCCGGCTTTCGGCCAAGGGCTGCATGAAGTCGCCTGCACGTTCTGCGGTCAATGCTCTAGTGTCTGCCCGACTGGCGCCATTGTCGAAAAAGACGATACGGCGGCAGTGTGGAAAGCATTGAGCGATCCGACGAAGCATGTTGTTGTGCAAACAGCGCCGGCTACCCGCGTAGCGTTGGGCGAAGCTCTTGGAATGAAGCCGGGCAGCATTGTTACCGGTAAGATGGTTGCTGCGCTCAGACATCTCGGCTTTGATCGCGTATTCGATACAGACTTTACTGCCGATTTGACGATTTTGGAAGAGGGAAATGAATTTCTGGAGCGATTGCAACACGGCGGCGTATTGCCGATGATTACTTCCTGCAGCCCCGGCTGGGTCAATTTCATTGAATTGAAATATCCGGAACTCCTGCCTCACTTGTCAACTGCCAAATCGCCGCAGCAAATGTTCGGCGCGTTGGTCAAAACCTATTATGCCGAAAAAGCCGGCATTGATGCGAAAGATATTGTTTCCGTATCCATTATGCCTTGTACCGCGAAAAAAGCGGAAGCAGTCCGGGAAGAGATGAAATCCAGCGGCTATCAGGATGTCGATTATGTTCTGACTACCCGTGAACTGGGCCGGATGATCCGGGAAGCCGGTATTGACTTTGACGGTATTGAAAAAGAAGAATATGACGCTCCCCTGGGTATTGCAACCGGCGCCGGCGTCATTTTCGGTGCAACCGGCGGCGTTATGGAAGCTGCTCTGCGTACAGTGGCTGAAGTGGTTACCGGCAAGGAATTACCTTCCATTGAATTTACAAGCGTTCGTGGGTTGACCGGTATTAAAGAAGCAGTTATTCCGGTTGGTGATTTGAAGGTGAAAGTGGCTGTTGCCCACACCTTGGCCAATGCTCGCATCATGTTGGAGAAAATTAAAGCCGGCGAAGCCGATTATCACTTCATTGAAGTCATGGCTTGCCCCGGCGGATGTATCGGCGGCGGCGGTCAGCCGATTTCCACGTGTGAAGGCTTCCGGCAAAAACGGATAGACGCGATTTACGAATGCGATCAGGGTTCCGCATTGCGTAAATCACATGACAATCCGGCTGTTAAAGAATTGTATGACACCTGGCTGATTAAACCATTGGGGGAAAAATCCCACCACTTGCTGCATACACATTATCATCCGCAGAACCGTATTTAGTCGAAAAACGAAAAGACATAGGAAAAAGACCCGGCTTAGCCGGGTCTTTTTCCTATGCCAAACAACTTTTTTATCCGGCGTTGCAGGATTTCAACCCCGGCAGTAAGAATATTAGTACGATGATTACTTATGGAGGAGGATTATCGGTTTGAAGGATAATATCGTTATATCGAAGGCAACGATTGATCGTCTTCCGCTATACTTTCGCACCCTTAAGCAGGTAGAGGAAGAGGGCGTAATAATTATCTCATCAGAGGAATTAGGCCGGCGGATTGGAATCACGCCTGAACAGATACGCAAAGATTTTGCATCGTTTGGCGAATTTGGGAAAAAAGGCGTAGGATATTTCGTGAGGGAATTGCTTCGCAATGTCGGTGAAATTCTGGGACTTCATCGTAATTGGAATATTGCAATTGTAGGTGTCGGCCACTTAGGTTGGGCACTGGCGAATTATATCAATTTTGAAGGCTTGGGATGCAATCTCCAGGCTATTTTCGATATTGCGCCGCATATTGTAGGGCGTCAGATTAAAGACATTGTGGTGGACCACTTTGACAACTTAGAGGCTGTAATTAAAGAAAGACACATTCATATTGGCGTGATTACCGTACCGAACAGTCAGGCGCAAGCGGTTGTTGACCGGTTGACTGCTGCAGGGATAAAAGGAATATGGAATTTTGCGACGATTAAGGTGCATGTTCCGGAAGGGACTTGTTTGGTCAATGAAGATTTATCGATGGGATTAAGCAGCGTTTCTTATTACCTGACCCGCCAACTACCGGAAAAATAAGCGAAAAACATCGGTTACATCTTTTGTGAAGCAAAAAGGTTTGCCAGCGAAGGTTACGCCCTGGGTTGTTTTCTTAAGGAAAGCAATCTTGGGCCTTTTTATAGAATAGTAATTTTGAATTTTGTGGAGGTGCGATATGTCGGTTGTATTGCAGAAATTGGAAGATCTTAAGAAAAAACAGGAAACCGCCAAAGCGGGCGGCGGGTCCAAACGAATTGCACAACAGCACCAAAAAGGGAAAATGACGGCAAGGGAACGAATAGAAAAATTCCTTGATCCGGGCACCTTTGTAGAATTGGATCAACTGGTTACTCATCGTTGTACGAATTTCGGCATGGAAAAACAACAGCCGCCAGGCGACGGAGTGGTGACTGGCTGGGGCACTGTCGAAGGCAGACTCGTCTACGTAGCCGCTCAAGATTTTACTGTGGTGGGCGGATCGCTCGGAGAAATGCATGCTGCGAAAATTGTGAAAGTGCAGGATTTAGCGCTCAAAATGGGCGCTCCGATCATTTGCATGAATGATTCCGGTGGAGCGAGAATTCAGGAAGGGATTGATTCTCTGTTTGGGTTTGGGAATATATTTTTCCGTAATACGATGGCTTCCGGTGTCATTCCGCAAATTTCTGTCATCATGGGACCATGCGCAGGAGGGGCTGTTTATTCCCCGGCAATCACTGATTTTATCTATATGGTAAAAAATACTGGACAGATGTATATTACCGGTCCTGAAGTGATCAAAGCAGTTACCGGCGAAGAAATAACACAAGAGCAATTGGGCGGAGCCATGACCCACAACAGTATTTCCGGCGTGGCGCATTTTGCTGCCGAAAACGATGAGGATTGTCTCCGGCAAGTCCGATATTTGCTGAGCTTCTTACCAAACAACAACATGGAAGAACCGCCGGTTATGCCAACAAGCGATGACCCCAACCGCATGGAGGAGAGTCTCAACGAGTTGATGCCTGATAATCCAAATCGTCCCTATGACATGAAACAAATTATTGCGGCGATTGCGGACAATGGCGAATTCTATGAAGTGCAGCAGCATTTTGGAATGAGCATGATTATCGGATTTGCCCGGTTTGACGGTCAAACAGTGGGCATTATTGCCAATCAGCCGGCGATGCTGGCCGGAGTGCTTGACATCAATTCATCAGACAAAGCGGCCCGGTTTATCCGTTTCTGCGATGCATTTAATATTCCGCTGCTTAGTTTGGTTGATGTACCGGGCTTTTTGCCGGGAGCGGACCAGGAATATGGCGGTATTATACGGCATGGAGCAAAAATGCTGTATGCCTATTCGGAAGCAACCGTGCCCAAAATTACAGTAATCACGCGGAAAGCGTATGGTGGCGCGTATATTGCCATGTGTTCTCAACATTTGGGTGCTGATCAAGTGATGGCTTGGCCAACAGCTGAGATTGCAGTTATGGGACCGGCCGGAGCAGCCAACATCATCTTCCGTGGCGATCCTGAGAAAGATGCCAAGACTCAGCAGTACATCGAAGACTTTGCTAATCCTTATCGCGCTGCAGAGCGCGGCTATGCGGATATGGTTATTGAGCCGAAAGAAACGCGTCCGCGGATTATTGCGGCATTGCATATGCTGGCGACGAAACGTGAAATGCGGCCGGCGAAAAAACATGGAAATATTCCGCTATAATTGACCGGGATGATAAAGGAGGAAAACCATAAATGGGTTTCTTTAGTACATTGACTGACGGGAACAAAAAAGATTACGCAGAGGTTAATAGAGAAGTTGCGGCAATTTCGGCTGCTACAGTCTATGCGATGGAGACGCCCGGCATTCGCCCGGAAATTGTGGCAGCGATTATAGCAGCGGTAAGTGAAACGATGGGAACCAAAAAGCTGGCTGTCCGGATCCGTCAGACCAGCAATATGTGGGCTGTTACCGGTCGTCAGAAATTAATGGATGCGCGACAGAACTGAAATAGTTAATATAGATGGAGGATGGTAGTATGAAAAAATTTAATGTAACTGTTAATGGGGTTAATTATGAGGTCGCTGTAGAAGAAATCTTTGATGGTAAGCCAGTGGCTGCGGCAGCTCCGACAGCTCCGGTGATAAAACCTGCTCCTGTTCCAGTGCCGGCAGTATCCGTTTCGGCTCCGCCAGTCTCCGTTCCGGTACAAGTGACAGAAGGTGAAACGCCGGTTAATTCGCCGATGCCGGGAAAAATTATTAAGGTTATGGTGGAAGTCGGCCAAGCGGTACAAAAAGGGGACATCATCCTCATTTTAGAAGCGATGAAAATGCAAAATGAGATCACTGCACCGGTAGCAGGAACGGTAAAATCAATCCAAGTCAGTGCAGCTCAGAATGTGAAGCCGGGCGAGGTTTTGGCAGTAATCGGCTAGAAGATATACTCTCAACTTTACCGCACGGTTGCAGAATACAACCGTGCGGTATGTTTTCTTCTATGTACCGCTATTTTATGGGGGATAGGATCATGGATCATCTTTTTAGCGGAGTAATGGGTTTAACCGGCGGGAATATAACGATGTTTCTGATCGGATTTTTTTTGATTTGGCTCGCTGTCAAAAATAAAGTTTCATCGTCTTTTTTGGTATCTCTTGGCTTTGGAACGATTTTGGCCAATATTCCTTTTACGCCGATCGCCATTGAAGGCAGTCCGATTACTTTTTTGCTGAGGAGCGGCATTTTTCTGGAATTGCTCCCGTTGGCACTTCTTGTCGTGATTGGCGCAATGAGCGATTTTTCCTATCTTATACGGTGGCCTGGTTCTCTTTTCTATAGCATACCGGCGCAGTTCGGTTTTTTTGTTGTATTGTCAGCAGCTGCTGCCTGGGGCTTTACGATGAAACAGGCGGCTGCTGTCAGCATTCTTGGTGCTGTTCATGGACCTGCCGCAATATATGTTGCGACACAGTTTGCCATCGGGTTGTTGGGACCGATTGCACTGATCGCCTATGTGCATCCGCTATTGCAGCCGATGCTTCAACCGCCCCTGATTAAACTTTTGACCAGTAAAAAAGACCGGTGTATTCGTATGGATGAAGCAAGAATGCATCGACCTGTTTCGGAAAGAGCAAAAATTTTATTTCCGCTTGTGATCACGCTGGCGGTGGGATTGGTTGCCCCCTTTGCGGCTACGATGATCGGCTTGTTGATGTTTGGCAATCTCCTGCGGGAATGTGTTTTATTGAAATGCCCTGAAACGCTTGCTGAAACCGACGTGGCTAAATGGCTAACAGGAATCATGGGTTTTTTCATTGGCGCCACAATGAGCGCTGATACTTTCCTGACGCCTGAAGTTGCAGTGCTGACCGGGTTTAGTTTATTGGCCATCTTATTGGATGTCGCCTGCGGAGTGCTGTTTATTAAAATAATCAATATTGCTTTAACAAAAAAAATTAATCCAATGCTTGGCGCCTGCGGGGTTTCGTTTTTTCTACCGTCTTCAGCCAATATTTTTGCGGATGTGGCGTGTGAGGAAAATCATGGGAATAGCATGACCTGCTATGCAAACAGTATTCATGCCGCCAATGGCATTGTCGCTGCTATTGTCAGCGGATTGGTTTTAATCTGTATTTAAACGATCAAATTTTTCTTTACGATGGGCATTTCTGGTAGTAGTATATATTTGTATGAAAAAGTCAGTTGGGTTGTTTATACAAAACTATTGTTGGGAGATGACTTGTCTTGGCGAATACTGCATGGCTGGCAATACTGGTTTTTGTCCTTGTGTACGGACTGATTATGTCGGAAAAGGTTCATCGTACGAAAATTGCATTGGTTGGCGCAATTATTTTATTGTTAGTGAAAATTATGCCGCAGGAACAGGCGTTGGAGAAGGTGGATTTCAATACATTAGGCCTGTTGATCGGCATGATGATTATCGTGGCGATTGCCATGCGGACGGGGATGTTTCAGTATATGGCCGTCCGTTTGGCCAAGATGGTGCAAGGGAACCCCCGAAGCATCATGGCCGTTTTTTTTGCTTTTACAGCGATAACTTCCGCTTTGTTAGATAATGTAACCACGGTATTGCTTGTTACGCCAATTATTTTTTCCATTACGGAAATTTTGGAAGTGAACCCGGTTCCTTTTTTGGTATCGGAAATTATGGCGTCCAATATTGGCGGGACGGCTACGTTGATTGGCGATCCGCCGAATATTATGATTGGCGGCGCGACAGGCATTGGATTCAATGATTTCGTTCTTCATTTGGCGCCGGTTGTTCTGGTGGTTGGATTTGTTACGAACTGGCTGTTTCTGCGTCTTTATCATAAACAACTGCTGCCTGTTGAAGGAGCGGCGCAACGGGTTATGGCTCTTGACGAAAAGGCCTATTTGACGGATATGGTTTTGCTGCGGAAAGTTTTATTGATCCTGGTACTGACGATTGGCGGATTCGTCATCAGCCAAAAATTGGGTTTTGAATCGGCCACGGTTGCGATGGCAGGAGCGGCAACCCTCCTGCTGGTGAGCGGCATTGAACCGGAAGAAATCTTTCGGGAAGTTGAGTGGAATACGATTTTCTTCTTTATCGGGCTGTTTATTTTAGTCGGAGGCTTGGAAGTGACCGGTGTCATTCGTTTAATTGCCGAGTGGGGGCTGGACATCACTCAGTCCAACACGATTGCGCTGCACTTTTTGATTTTGTGGCTGTCGGCGATTGCTTCTGCTTTTATCGACAATATTCCTTTTGTTGCGACGATGATTCCGTTGATTAAAGCGATGGGTCAAATCGGCGGCATGGATGTTTCCACCTTGTGGTGGGCGTTGTCACTAGGGGCCTGCTTGGGTGGGAACGGAACGATTATCGGCGCTTCCGCCAACGTCGTTGTATCGAGTATTGCTTTTAGCAAAGGCTATCCGATGACGTTTTTGAGTTACATGAAGGTTGCGTTCCCGATGATGCTGGTATCGATTGTCATATGTAATGTGTATATTTATATTCGGTATTTGATGTGAGGGAAAATAAAAAATAATAAATTTTACACAAAAAGGAAAACAATGTTACTACCAATACAGACTGTTATTCGCGACCGTTCAGTCGTAAATAACAGGCTGTTACACTGTACAAGCAAGCACGATCAAAAAAATGGTATGGAAATTGCATGTTATTTTAGTAACGATATGATTTATTATTAAACACATTATTGGGGGGGTAAACATGGATTTTAATCAAACGGAAGAGCAGTCTTTAATTCGTTCGATGATTCGAGAATTTGCACAAACTGAAGTGGCGCCCAAAGCGGCGGAACTTGACGAAAATGAACGGTTTCCTGTTGAGACGATGCAACGATTAGCGGAGCTGGATCTTACCGGGATGACTTTGCCCAGAGAATATGGCGGAGCCGGTTTGGATTATATCAGCTATGCGATCGTTATTGAGGAACTTTCCCGCGCCTGTGCTTCTACCGCGCTGATATTGGCCGTCCATACTTTGGCGGGGATTCCGCTTTATCAATTTGGGACAGAAGAGCAAAGAAAGAAGTGGCTGCCTAAGCTGGTGAACTATGAATTATTGGGAGCTTTTGCCTTGACCGAACCAGGGGCCGGGACGGATGCCGGCTCTTTGCAGGCGACGGCTGTTTTGGATCAGTCCGAATATGTTCTGAATGGCACGAAAACGTTTATTACCAATGGGGCGGAAGCCGGGTTGTTCATTGTGATGGCTTTAACTGAACAAGGAGTTGGTACAAAAGGGATCAGCGCCTTTCTTGTAGAGAAGGGAACGCCAGGTCTTAGTGTGGGCAAGCATGAACGAAAAATGGGCATGCGGGGCAGCAGTACGACCGAATTAGTCTTAAAAAATTGCCGTATTCCGCGGGAAAATTTATTAGGAAAAGAAGGGCAGGGTTTTAAAATTGCCATGGCAGCATTGGATAGCGGACGTATTAGTATTGCTGCCCAATCCGTAGGAATCGCCCAGGCCTGTATTGACGAGTCGGTGAATTATGCCAAGGAGCGTATCCAATTTAAACGTCCATTGGCAGCCAATCAAGCGATACAGTGGATGCTGGCGGAAATGGAAACGGACGTGAATGCAGCTCGCTTGCTTACTTATGAAGCTGCGCACTTGAAAGAAACGGGCGCGCCGGTATCTAATCATTCGGCCATGGCGAAATTATTTGCGTCTGTCATTGCCGAACGTTGCGCATCCAAGGCTGTGCAAATTCATGGCGGTTACGGGTATGTAAAAGATTTTGCTGTAGAGAGGCTCTATCGTGATGCGAGAGTTCTACAGATTTATGAGGGGACTTCGGAAGTGCAGAAGATGGTTATCGCAGGGCATTTATTGCGGTAATTCATCCACGCGGCTTTGCTGTGATGAAAAAACATGATTTTTTAATAGCACGTGAGGCACAATAGGGGGGTAAAAATGAAAATTGTCGACCTTAGTCTAACATTAAGCAATGAGGTAACTCCTCCCCAAGGTCATCCGCATGCGGAAGTGACTTCTTTCAAAAGCCACGCAACGGATGGCGTGGCAGTGAGTATAATAACGTTCAGCTTGCATACCGGCACTCATGTTGATGCTCCTTACCACTTTATTCCCGGCGCGACCAAGATAGAGCAAATGGATTTATCGAAACTGATTGGACCGGCTATGCTGCTTGATCTTCGCAATCGAGTGGCGCCGCAGCAGGCAATTACGGTGGATGATTTGTATATTGGCGGTTGGTCGCAAAATGTCCGGGGAAAAATAATCGTCTTATTTTCCGGCTGGGCGGAACAAAATTGGAATAAACAAAATTATTATACGGAAAACCCATATTTGAGCGAAGATGCAGCCAATTTTATTGCCGGCAGTGGGATACTTGCACTTGCGGTCGATTTTCCCGTTGACGGTTGCAGCTCTTTTCCGGTCCATAGGATCGTTTTAGGTGCCGGGATTCCTCAGATAGAAAATTTGATCCACTTAGATCAGCTGCCTCGTGATTTTATGCTGGCCGCTATTCCGCTGAAAATTCAGAATGCCGAAGCCGGCCCTGCCCGGGTAGTGGCTTTCATTGATGAAAAATCGACTATTTCTGACTGCAGCCATGAGTTTGTGAATTACTAAACAAATATTTTTTGCAGGAATAGTTAGCGAAAGGTGTTTGTGCATGCAAAAACGAATCTTATAAGAGTCTATTGCGTGTGAAAAGGGGGTAAAAGGAGAACAACATGGAAACGACTTTAGAATTAGTATCGTGTTGGGAACAAATTATCGTCGATCACCATGGGGATATTCATTTTGTTGAGCCTAATCCAGAAAAAAAACTAACTCAGTTGCTTTCTATCGGCAGTAACATTACGAAAAAATTATCGTGGTTCCGATTGGAATGGCTAAGCAATAGTCCGATGTCCCGCATTGTCAAAACATCCGTGCAGGATAAATATTTGCTGGATGTTTTTCCGATCAGCGAGACTCGATTTAGTCTCTTTTTCCGTAACTTAAAAGAGTACCATAATGTGGAACATCTATGGTGTGAAGTATCGGATGAAATTATTAGTCTGCAAAAGTTTATTGATTCGTCTTCGGATGGAATGACGGTTACGGACGGGCAGGGCAATATTCTGGTTGTTAGTGAATCATTTGTCGAGGTTTCCGGCTTGACGAGGGAAAAGCTGATCGGTAAAAATTGGCAACAACTGATTGATGAAGGGATCATTCCTTTTTCAACCAATTTACGGGCAATTGAGCAACAGAACACATGCAGCGCCGTAATGAAATTTCCTTCCGGGAAAGAAACGGTGATCACGAGTACTTTGTTAAAAAATAAAGAAGGCCGGATTGTCAGGATATTTTCAAATGTTCGGGATTTAACCGAACTAAACAAATTGCATGAAAAGCTAAATAGTGCAAAGCAATTGGCAAAAGGGTTTCAACGCGAACTGAAAGTAATGCATACGGCCAATACGGATGTTCATATGGGCTTGGTTCGAAGCAAGATTATGGAAAATCTTTACGAGATGATTACAAAAATTGCCAATACAGATCTTCAGATATTGATTACGGGAAGTTCCGGTGTCGGCAAAACCGCATTGGCTAAATTTGTTCATACGATTAGCGATCGTAACAGTTGCGGGAGCTTCATTCACGTGAATTGCAGCGCTATTCCGGAGACTTTGCTGGAAACGGAACTATTCGGCTATGAAGAAGGATCGTTTACCGGAGCAAAAAAAACCAAAGTGGGACTATTTGATCTGGCCAATAAAGGCACACTTTTTTTGGATGAAATTGGCGATATGCCTCTGTTTTTACAGGCGAAAATTTTGAATGTTCTACAAGAAGAGAAGTTTTTTCGGGTTGGTGGAACAAAGGAAATTTCGGTAGATGTTCGAATCATTGCCGCCACGAATATGAACATTGAGAAATTGGTAGCGGAAGGGTTGTTCCGGCGCGATCTATATTATCGCTTGAATGTTGTTCCGATCTACGTGCCCTGCCTGGCTGAGCGCCGGGATGATATTCATCCCCTGATTGCGTATTATCTTGCATCCAGCAATAATCGTTATGGAAAAGCGAAAACAATCTCGCAGGAAGTCGTTGATGTCTTTCTTCGTTATAATTGGCCGGGAAATATTCGCGAACTATCCCATTTGATTGAACGATTGGTTGTGGTTGTTGATGACCCGGTGATTGAAGTGAAGCATTTGCCGGAAGAAGTCAGGGAGCGAATGCTCTCAACAGAAATGCCTTTTGGAGAAGCCTTTATGGAGAACCTCAAGACGGATGGATTTTTCAGGCCGGGGGTTCACCTGAAAGAAATTATAAAAACCTTGGAAGAACAGGTTATTGAGGAAGCGATTGAACATTGCGGCTCTTTGAAAGAAGCATCTCGAAGTTTGGGAGTGGATGCTGCTACATTGTTCAGAAAACGCAAACGCAAAGAAACTAATACTCTGAAACCTATTGACCGCGAAAGAAAAGAAAATATCAACCGGTGCACGACCATGCAATAATGCAATTGCAATAATACATGATCGTGCAAAAATGCAATTAAAAAGTGACTGAAATTTCTTCAAAAAAGTTAGTAAATTCACAAAAAACAAAAATCAAAAAAATTAATCTGTTGGATTTTGCAGAAATTTTTTCAATCATGGCCTCCACAATAGTGAACCTTTTCACTATTGTGGAGGCCATGATTGATTTGCCAACAGAATATTTATGGAAATATAAACTAGTAAAGGTTATTAATTGCAATTAATCAAGATGTTTTGGCATCTTTTTTGCATATATAGTATTGTGTCCAGACAAACCTATGCTTCCAATGCCGACCGGGTGTTAAGTCAGAAATGACAAAAGATAAAGGAGATGACGATAATGGCTTTATTAAACGCGGACCAACAAGGACTAAAAAAACTGGTGCAAGACTTTGCCAAGAAAGAAATTGCGCCGAGAGCGGCAGAATATGATCGTACGGAGGAATTTCCATGGGACAATGTAAAAGGAATGGCCCAATTAGGTCTGATGGGATTGCCTGTTCCCGAAAAATATGATGGGGTAGAAGTTGATACGGTTAGCTATATGGTGGCGATTGAGGAAATTGCGAAAGCCTGCGGCGCTACCAGCGCCATTATGTCGATCCATACTTCAGCAGGAATTATGCCTATTCTGCTGTATGGAACGGAAGAACAAAAGCAGAAGTACATTCCTGCATTAGCCCGCGGGGAAAAAGTGGCAGCGTTTGCATTAACTGAACCCGGTGCAGGATCGGATGCTTCGCGTGTCAGTACAACGGCAAAGCTAGATGGTGATGAGTACGTATTGAATGGGACCAAATGTTTTATTAGCAACGGTGGAGCTGCAGAGACTTACAGTGTATTTGCCACGATCGATAAAAGCAAAGGGGTAAAAGGAATTACCGGGTTTATTGTTGAAAAAGGAACTCCGGGCTTTTCCATTGGCAAGAAAGAAGAAAAAATGGGTATCCGCGCCTCTGCTACGACGGAATTGATTTTTGATAATTGCCGAATTCCCAAAGAAAATCTGCTCGGCAAAGAGGGTGAAGGGTTTAAAATTGCCATGGTTATACTGGATGGCGCAAGGATAGGGATTGGAGCCCAGGCGGTTGGGATTGCACAGGGAGCCTACGAAGAAGCATTGAAATATTCGAAAACCCGCGAGCAATTCGGCAAGCCAATCGCTGCTTTGCAGGCCGTTAACTTTATGCTGGCGGATATGGCAATTCAGATTGAAGCGGCACGGCAACTGGTTATGCACGCTGCAATAATGAAGGATGCAGGATTGCCATACGGAAAAGAAGCTGCCATGGCAAAAACCTTTGCATCAGATATGGCAGTAAAAGTGGCGCTCGATGCAGTCCAAGTGATGGGTGGCTACGGGTACTCCCGTGAATATCCGGTAGAGAGAATGCTGCGCGATGCGAAAATTACCCAAATATACGAAGGCACCAATCAAATTCAAAGAGTGGTTATTGCCGGCCATATTTTACGCTAAAAACGAATGACTCTACTTTACAAAGTTATAGGAGGATTTGCTCATGGAAATCGTCGTTTGTGTCAAACAGGTTCCCGATACTACGGAAGTGAAAATAGATCCGGTGACAAATACGCTTGTACGCCAAGGCGTTCCCAGCATTGTAAATCCATTTGACGTGAATGCTGTTGAAGAGGCGATCCGTTTAAAAGAAAAACATGGCGGTAAAGTTACGGTGATCTCCATGGGACCGCCGCAAGCCAAAGATGCTTTGAAAGAATGTTTGGCAATGGGTGCCGATGCGGCCATATTGATCAGTGACCGGGCCTTTGGCGGGTCGGATACGTTGGCTACCAGTTATACGCTGGCATCAGCTATTCGCAAACTTGGCAAAGTGGATATGGTGTTTTTTGGCAAGCAGGCCATCGATGGAGATACGGCTCAGGTGGGACCTGAAACTGCTGAACATCTGGGGATAGCGCAAGTTACCTATGTTGCCAAAATTGATGTTGAAGGCGATGTCGTCCGGGCGCAGCGCGAGCATGACGACGGTTACGAGATTATTGAAGTGAAATTGCCAATCGCTGTATCGGTAGTAAAATCCATCAATGAACCGCGATTTCCAACTGTAAAAGGATTGATGAAAGCCAACCGTGCCGAAATTCCTGTATGGACTGCCAACGATCTCGTTGTAGATGAAAACCGGCTCGGCCTGAAAGGATCACCCACCAAGGTTCTCAAAATATTTACACCGACACATCGTACGCAAGGGGTAATCATCCAAAAGGACACGGCGCGCGAAGCTGTTGCGGAACTATTTCAAAAACTGTCAGATGCAAAAATCATATAACGTGGGGGTAACAGAAAAATGGCGATAAGAATAACTGAAGAGTGCATTGGCTGCGCAGCTTGCCAACCTGTATGCCCTTTTGGGGCCATTGAAATGCGTGAGGGAAAAGCATATATCACCGAAGCCTGTACGGTCTGCGGCGCATGTGTCGAGATTTGTCCGGTAAGTGCAATTATCCGCGAAGAAGAAACCAAAGAAGTCGCAATGGACAAAAATGAATACAAAGATGTATGGGTATATCTGGAGATCAGCGATGGAAAAGCGCGCAATGTAGGCCTTGAATTAGTAGGAGAAGGACGTAAGCTGGCTGATGAGATGGGGCAAAAACTGGCCGGTGTCCTGATCGGTAATAATATTGAGGGCTTGGCAAAAGAAGTATTTGCGGCGGGCGCCGATATGGTTTATTTGGCGGAGGCTCCTGAATTTGCGCATTATAATACGGACGGTTATGCCGCCACGTTTGTCGACATGATCCGCACCCATAAGCCTTCAGTAATCCTTTTAGGAGCTACGAATGACGGTCGTGATCTTGGCCCGCGTGTTGCCTGCCGCATCGGAACGGGACTAACTGCGGATTGCACAGGACTTGGCATTGATGAGGAAACGGGACTGGTAGCATGGACGCGTCCGGCTTTTGGCGGCAATATTATGGCAACCATTCTTTGTCCGGAACACCGGCCGCAGATGGGAACAGTGCGTCCTTCGGTCTTCAAACGCCCAGTCCCTGATTATTCGCGCGACGGCGAAATTATTCGTGTAGCCAGCAAAGTGAATCTAGCCGACATCCGCACCAAAATTATTGACATTATCCACGTATGTACAGCCTCGTGCAATCTGGAGGAAGCCGAAATTATTGTCTCCGGCGGCCGTGGACTGGGAAAACCGGAAAACTTCTGCTACGTGGAAGATTTGGCGAATGTGCTCGGCGCCGCTGTCGGCGCATCGCGCGCTGCTGTTGATGCAGGCTGGAAACCAGCGTTGCATCAGGTAGGACAGACCGGAAAAACGGTAGGGCCGAAAATTTATTTCGCCTGCGGAATTTCGGGAGCGATCCAGCACTTGGCGGGTATGTCTTCTTCCGATGTGATCATTGCCATCAACAAGGATCCGGACGCACCGATCTTCAAAGTGGCTGATTACGGCATCGTTGGCGATATCACGGAAGTATTGCCGATGATGACCGAAGAATTTAAAAAAATAAAAGCGGGTTAAAGACAAGAAGTCTTGGAGGATAAGTTGGTCAGACATGATCGTATGGCAAAAAGAAGGAGGGCATTATGAGAGACAAGGTTATTTCATCCAGTGAGGCAGTAAAATTGGTCAAGACGGGTGATGTTCTTGCCGTTCAGGGTTTCGTTGGCTTTAGTCATCCGGAAGAACTCAGTGTAATGCTGGAAAAACGGTTCTTGGAAGAAAATCAGCCGAAGGATCTTACGTTGGTTTACGGAGCCGGGCAAGGCGATGGAAAATCAAAATGCACCAACCATTATGCACATGAGGGATTGCTCAAACGAGTTATCGGCGGACATTTTAATTTATCACCGACATTAGGACAACTGGTTGTGGATAATAAAGTGGAAGCATACAATCTGCCGCAGGGGATTATGCTGCATTTGTTCCGCAATATTGCCGGAAGAAAACCAGGAGTTATTAGCAGCGTGGGATTAAAGACCTTTGTCGACCCACGCATCGAGGGCGGCAAACTGAACGCGCTTACCACGGAAGAGATCGTTAAAGTAATCGAGATCAATGGCCGCGAGTATTTGCATTACCAGCCATTTAAAGTCGATGTCGCTTTTATCCGCGGAACGACCGCCGATGAAAAAGGCAACCTGACAATGGAAAAAGAAGCGGTGCTCTTAGAAGCGCTGCAGCTTGCCCAGGCGGCGAAAGCCTGCGGCGGTATCGTTATTGCCCAAGTGGAAAGAACTGCTGCAGCAGGAACTCTGCATCCTCAACATGTCAAGGTTCCGGGCTGTCTGGTCGATTATATCGTTGTGGCAAAACCGGAATATCACTGGCAAACCAATGAAGACTTCTATGACGGATCGTTGTGCGGAGAAGTGCGCCGCCCGCTTGGCAGCCTGCCTGCAATGGAGCTGAGCGAACGAAAAATTATTGCCCGGCGCGGCGCCATGGAATTATGTACGGAGGCTGTTGTAAATCTGGGGATAGGCGTACCGGATGGAGTCGCTGTTGTTGCCAATGAAGAAGGGATCCTGAATCAGATCACCCTTACACTCGAGGCCGGGCCTATCGGAGGAGTTGCCGCAGGCGGCTTGAATTTTGGGGCGGCTTATAATCCGGAAGCGGTTCTGGATCATCCCAATCAGTTTGATTTATACGATGGCGGGAGACTGGACGTAGCTTATCTGGGGTTAGCGCAAGCTGATGAGGCAGGCAATATCAATGTAAGTAAATTTGGCAACCGGGTTGCAGGCTGCGGCGGTTTTATCAATATCACGCAAAACGCGAAGAAAGTCATCTTTTGCGGTACATTGACTGCCGGAGGGCTTCAGATTGAGATTAAAGACGGGAAGCTGAAAATCTTGAAAGAAGGGAAAAGCAAGAAGTTTCTTCAGAAAGTGGACCAAATTACTTTCAGCGGTGAATATGCGCGGGAAGTTTCTCAACCAGTCTTGTATGTCACGGAAAGAGCAGTGTTTGAATTGACTCCGGAGGGAATGATGCTGACGGAGATTGCTCCCGGGATCGATTTGGAAAAAGAAGTTTTGGCACAGGTTGATTTCCCGGTAAAGGTTAGTAAAAATTTGAAACTGATGGATGCCAGAATTTTTGATGAAAAATTGATGGGCATCAAAGAACAGATTACGAGCATGGTTTGTGGGAATGTATAAAAATTAAAAGGAGATGGAGAAAAAATGCCCATTCACACTTCATTTGTTGTCGAACGTCCTTATGAGGAAATCGAGATCGGGGAAACCGCTTCCATCACTAAGATGATTAGTGAGGCAGACATTGTAAATTTTGCTGGTATCATTGGAGATTTCAATCCAATCCATGTCAATCCGGAGTATGCAAAAAACACAATGTTTGGTGAGCGGATCGCCCATGGAATGTTGACAGCATCGTTTATTTCGACGGTGGTTGGCTGTTGCTTGCCAGGCATTAACGCGTTGTATTTGTCGCAAGAAACAAAATTTGTAAAACCGGTAAAAATTGGCGATACAATCACGGCGATTGGCGAAGTAATCGAAAAAAATGATGCCAAACGGAGATTTACAATGAGAACCATCGTGAAAAACCAGCGCGATGAAGTGGTGATCGATGGCAAAGCGGTTGTCATGTGCATGAAAAAAGAGGTGTAGGACAGGAGGGAAAAACATGGAGTTTAAAAACCTGATTTTCCAAAAAGAAGATGGGATCGCCATCATTACCGTTAACCGGCCGAAAGCGTTAAACGCTCTCAACAGTGAGACCGTGAAAGAGTTGAATCAATTGGTCGAAACGATTGATTCGGATCCGGACACCAAAATTGTCATTATTACCGGAGGCGGCGAGAAATCCTTTGTTGCAGGTGCTGATATCTCTGAAATGCAGAACATGAATACATTGGAAGGTCGGAATTGGGGGAAATTTGCGCAGTCAGTATTCAATAAGATTGAAAATCTTCCACAACCGGTTATTGCTGCTGTGAACGGTTATGCGCTGGGAGGCGGCTGTGAGCTGGCCATGAGTTGTGATATCCGGATTGCAGCTGAAAATGCTAAATTTGGACAACCTGAAGTTTTATTGGGTGTGATTCCCGGGTTTGCCGGGACGCAAAGGCTTCCCCGCTTGATTGGAAAAGGGCGGGCAAAAGAATTAATGTTTACCGGCGATCAAATCGATGCACAGGAAGCCTATCGGATTGGCCTTGTGAACAAGGTGGTGCCTGCCTCCGAATTGATGGACGCTGCGAAAAAGATGGCAGAAAAAATCATGTCGCGCGGTCCAATCGCCGTGCAGCTATGCAAAACCGCGGTGAATGAAGGGATGGATATGGATCTTGATTCAGGGCAAGCCTATGAACGAGAAGCTTTTGGAGTCTGTTTTGCGACCGAGGACCAAACAGAAGGAATGAAAGCTTTTGTGGAAAAGCGTCCAGCGAAATTCATAGGCAAATGACTCTTCCGGAAGCGTAATGCAAGAGAGATGTTGGATAGTTGATGTGTGATCAATCTGACATGACAAGCATGAATTGAAAGACAAAATGTAAAAAAGGGAGAGGTTGCAGTAAATGGATATTTTAGTTATATTTTTAAGCCTCGGGCTACTGATGTTTTTTGCCTATCGCGGATATTCGGTTATCTTCTTTGCGCCTGTATTCGCCGTATTGGCCGGTGTGCTATCCGGGCTATCGCCCCTTCCTGCCTACACAGAATTGTTTATGCCCAAAACAGTGGCTTTTGTCAAAAACTTTTTCCCGCTGTTTATGTTGGGCGCCGTATTAGGGAAGGTCATGGAGGATTCTGGGTCAGCCAAAAAAATAGCCCTCCTGATTATTCGGGGATTGGGTAAAGAACGGGCTGTCATGTCAGTTATCACAACTTGCGTGGTCCTGGTATATGGTGGTGTAAGCACTCACGTTGTAGCGTTTGCCGTATATCCGTTGGCTGCTGCTCTGTTTAGAGAGGCGGATTATCCGAAACGGCTGATCCCGGCTTGTATTGGTTTCGGGTCGTGGAGCGTAGCGATGGACGCTTTGCCTGGAACACCGCAGATCCAAAACCTTATCCCAACGAAATATTTTGGAACTACAGCCTATGCTGCGCCGATGACCGGTATTATTGCGGCCCTTATCCTTTATGTTGGCGGCATAGCATATATGGAATACCGGAGGAAAAAACTGGTTGCTGCCGGTGAAGGGTATGGTACCGGACATACGAATGAGCCCGATCCGAAAGCAGTTGATAGCGGCAACCTGCCCAGCGGTTTTGTTGCAGTATTGCCTTTGCTGGTTGTTTTGATTGGGAACTTTATGTTTACAAAATGGATTCCGACTTGGGACCCTTCGATACTTAAGGGGTATACTACCGGAGTGACGATCCAAACCATCACTGGTATATGGGCGCTGATCGTGGCATTGTGTCTCGCCATCATTGTCTGTGTAACCATGAACTATAAAAAATTCGAAAAGGTCGGTGGCTTGGGGAAATGCTCACAGGTTGCTGTGCTGGGTTCCTTGCTGGCGATTATGAATACAGGTTCAGAGGTTGGTTATGGCAACGTTATCGCTACATTGCCCGGGTTTAAGAGTGTTGCCGCTTTTCTGATGAGTGTTCATATCGGCGACAGTCCACTGCTGTCTGAGGCTCTGATGGTAAACGCCATCGCAGGAATGACCGGATCAGCTTCCGGTGGCTTGGGTATTGCCATGGACCTTATGGGTAAGACCTATCTTGACTGGGGTATCCGAGCAGGTGTCAACCCGGAAGTGCTGCATCGTATCGCCTCATTGGCTTCCGGCGGGATGGACACGCTGCCGCACAATGGAGCGGTTATCACGCTCTTGGCAATTTGCGGTCTGACTCACAAACAATCATACAGAGATATTTTTGCGTTGACCCTCTTTAAAACAGGAGTTGCCTTCTTAATGGTTGCTCTCGTTATGATATTTGGCATCGTCTAGACAATTCAAACAGTGAAACAAAAATAGAGTTGGGATGAACCCCTCTTAATGCACAGGAAGTACGGTTAAAACGTACAACCAAGTGTATTAAGAGGGGGGATTTTATGTCGCGAACGAAATAGAATTGATCATTTCGACATCAAGTTGTAAAATAAGCTGGAAGGCTCTGATTATATCGAAGAGAGGCGTTTTTGATGGAAGCATTCTTGTCATCTGCTCAAGCAACGTATTTTCCAGCGGCATTAGTGTTTGCCGGGATCTGGTGTATTACTGGCAACTATCGATTGCCGAGTATCGTCGGGACAATATATTGGTTCATTCTCGTCTGGGTAGACATGTTGTACGGGTCGATTGACAATGCGCCGCTCGGGTTGAATTTCGTGTTTGCATTTATATCCACAGTCTCTCTGGTCGCAATCCCGGTGACGATTTATCAACTTTATAAACGGTTCACAACGTAATACCAATATTGAATACGATGCTGCTAAACGCAGATTTATGTTTGTGTGAAAAAAATAACTTTTTTCTAAAAAGAGGATTTTTTTGTATTAGCACGAAACCTTACTAAGTTATTTATAGTGCAGCAGAAAAGTGGCAAAACCTGACAGTTAAACAGCTGTGAGGGGGAGGAATTCAATGGAAAAGCAGCAAGAAGGAATTGTGATTGAAATTCGCGGCGAGATGGCTCGCGTGAAGACGAGCCGGCATAATGATTGTGAAAACTGCGGCGCTTGCCCAGGCAATTCGGCAATTGTTCTGGATGCTCGCAATCCAGTGGGCGCAAAAACAGGCCAGCGGGTTGTAATCGAAATTCAAGAAATAAATATGCTGAAGGCTGCTTTTATTGTTTATGTGCTCCCTTTGCTGGCTGCATTTGCCGGGGCAATCACCGGAGGTTGGATGGCATCTCGAATGGGACAGGAATCGATTTGGTTTCAAGTAGCGGGCGGACTTGTTTTTTTTGCAATTGCAATCTTTTATATTAAGGTTTTTGACCGCTCTTCCCGTTCCGATGTCGCGATGCAGCCAGTCATCATCCGGGTATTGTCATGAGCCGGTTCCAAACTGTATGGTGTGTGGAAAGACCACATATCTCACTTCGTAAATAGAAGGGGTGAAAGTATGACAATTAGCTTTCGCGGGGGTGTACACCCAAACGATTGCAAAGGGTACTCGGCTGGTAAAGCGATAGAAACCGCTCCGGTACCCGCAAAAGTAATTATTCCTACCAGGCAGCACATTGGTGCTCCATGCTCACCGGTAGTCAAGGTGGGCGATCTTGTGAAAAAGGGCCAGGTCATTGCGGAGACGCAGGCCTTTGTTTCCAGCCCGATTCACGCATCCATTTCCGGAAAAGTTGTTGAAATCGCAGACTATCCGCACCCTGTTTTTGGATCCTGCATGGCGATCGTGATTGAAAGCGATGGCAATGACGAATGGGTGGATGGACTGCCATTGCAGCGTGACTGGAAAGCGATAGAGCCTGCTGATTTGAAAGACATTATCCGACAGGCCGGTATGGTTGGCATGGGAGGAGCGACTTTTCCGACTCATGTAAAAATGTCGCCGCCGCCGGAGAAGAAAATCAACACGTTTATTTTGAACGCAGCGGAATGCGAACCGTATTTAACGGCGGATCACCGGGTCCTTCTGGAGATGCCGGAGGCAGTTGTTGCCGGCTGTCTGATTACCATGAAGGTATTGGGAGTGACCAAAGGCGTGATCGGTATTGAAGAAAACAAGCCAGACGCCATTGTCGTTTTGCAAAAAGCCACGGCCGGAACAGGAATTGAAGTGGTTCCGTTGAAAACCAAGTACCCGCAAGGCGCTGAAAAAACGCTGATCAGAGTCATTACGGGGCAGGAAGTTCCGTCCGGCGGGTTGCCGATGGACGTTGGCGTCGTCGTACAGAATGTAGGTACTGTTGTTGCCATTGCAAATGCAGTGGAACAAGGAATTCCGCTCATTGAACGGGTTACCACAGTGACTGGCGGCGCTGTTGCAGAACCGAAAAACTTGCGTCTGCGGATTGGAACCACCTTTGGGCAAGCGATCGCAATGTGCGGGGGATTCAAAGAAACTCCTGTTAAAATCATTATGGGCGGCCCAATGATGGGTATGGCGCAGCGGACAATGGATGTTCCGATCATCAAAGGGACTTCTGGAATCCTCTGTTTAACGGCTGCTGAAGCGGATATCGGACCCGAGCGCCCATGTATTCGCTGCGGTCGTTGTGTGGAGGCTTGTCCTATGGGATTGATTCCCAGCATGCTCAGCATATTGGGCGAGCGGAATGAATTCCAGGTAGCAAAAGAAGAATATGATTTGCTGGATTGCGTAGAGTGCGGTTCCTGCGTATACACCTGTCCGGCAAAACGCAATATTGTCCACTATGTGAAATTATTAAAAGCACAAAATGCGGCCATGGCCGCCAAGAAATAGGAGGTGCGGCAGTGAGCGCAGAAAGCAAGTTGGAGATCGGAACCTTGGCGGTATCCACGTCACCGCATATCCGCTGTGATGAATCAATCGCCAAAATCATGTGGACTGTTAATGCCGTATTAGTGCCGGCAGCTCTATTTTCCATCTACCAGTTTGGACTTCCGGCATTACGAACCTTGGTTATTTGTATTGCCGTGTCGATGGCGACGGAATATTTTATTCAAAAGTGGCAAAATAAGCCAATTACTGTGAATGACGGCAGTGCGTTTTTGACAGGATTGCTGCTTGCGATGAATATACCGGCGAACATTCCCTGGTATATTCCGGTAGTTGGTTCGGTAGCGGCGATTGGGATTGCCAAGCATACGATGGGTGGTCTTGGATATAATATTTTTAATCCGGCTTTGATCGGGAGAGCATTTTTGCTGGCATCCTGGCCGATTGCCATGACGACATGGCCTACTCCGGCCGGTTGGGCGAATAAGGTCGATGCGGTAACTGCGGCGACCCCGCTGGGGATCTTAAAACTGCAGGGCTATGAAGAACTGGTCAAATTTTTTGGCGATAAAACGGATATGTATATGTCTCTTTTCCTTGGAACAAGGGGCGGAAGCGCCGGTGAGACATCCGCCGTATTACTGCTTCTGGGTGGCTTGTATTTGATTTATCGCAAGTACATCAACTGGCAGATCCCTGTTTGCATGATCGGCACGGTTGGTATCATTACCTGGGCGTTTGGCGGTAATGGCGGTTTGTTTACCGGTGATCCTCTGCTCAATATCTTATCCGGCGGCCTTATTTTAGGCGCCTTCTTTATGGCGACAGACATGGTTACTATTCCCATTACGATTAAAGGGCAAATCATTTTTGCAGTCGGGGCCGGAGCGTTGACCTCGCTGATCCGTCTCATCGGCGGTTATCCGGAGGGCGTTTGCTATGCCATTTTATTGATGAACTGCGTTACGCCGCTGATTGACCGTTTGGTAAGACCAGTGAAATTCGGGGCAAGGAGGTAATGGGGCATGTCTCACGACGAAAATAACAGTATTTTTAAAATCGGGATCAACCTAACGATTGCTTGTTTGCTGTCGGGGGTTATTATCGCCGGAGTCTATAGTGTTACAGCGCCGGTCGCTGCCAAAGAGCGGGTTAATCTTAAAAATAAGGCGATGCAGGAATTGGTTGCCGACGCGAAAGAATTTAAGCCAATTGAAGGAAAAACGGAATGGTATGCAGCCATGAAAGACGGTAAATTGCTTGCCTATGTGGTTCCCGCTGAGAGCAAAGGGTACGGCGGCGCGATCAAAATGGTAGCGGCGGTTTCACCGGAAGGCAAAGCAATTGATTTTAAAATTCTGGTTCATAACGAAACACCAGGTTTGGGCGATAAAGCCGGTCATGATAAATTCCGTAAGCAGTTTTCCGGCAAAGACGCTCAGGCAATGGAAGTCGTAAAAGTTCCGTCTGACAAAAACATTCAGGCGCTGACAGGGGCAACGATTACTTCCCGGGCAGTTACGAAAGGCATTCGTGAAGCTGTCGAAGAAGTTGCCGCTTATGCCGCCAGTCAGAAGAAGTGAGGGGTGCGAATATGAAGAATTTATGGGAAATCTTTTATAAAGGGGTATTCGCTCAAAATCCCATCTTCCGCTTGGCGTTAAGCTTGTGTCCGGCGTTGGCGGTTACTTCGACAGCCACAAATGCCTTGGCGATGGGATTATCGGTCATGTTTGTTATTACCAGCAATAACGTGGTCGTTTCTTTATTCCGCAAGTGGGTGAATCCCAAGGTGCGGGTTCCGGTGTACATTACTTCGATTGCGACCATTGTAACACTTGTTCAGTTGGTGCTTGAGGCTTATTTCCCAATTTTGTTTAAAGAGTTGAGCATCTACCTGGCACTAATCGTGGTATTTGCAATTATTTTGGCCCGTGCGGAAGTGTTTGCTGCCAAAAACACAGTTGTACCGTCCTTTTTTGATGGTTTTGGCATGGGCTTCGGTTTTGCATTGGCAATGGTTGCGATCGGCATCATTCGCGAATTGTTTGGCGCCGGCACGATTTTTGGCATACAAATTATGGGAAGTTCCTACGACCCGGCATTGATTATGATTTTGCCACCGGGCGGGTTCATTCTCATCGGTCTGATGATTGCCTCTTTCAATCTGATTGGCGAATACCAGGATAAAGCCAAAGCGGAAAAACGCAAATTGGCGATACAAAGGGGTGAAGCGTAATGGCTGAATACTTTACCTTATTTATGGGTGCGGTAATCGTCAATAACTTTGTTTTGACCCGCTTCCTCGGCCTATGCATTTTCTTTGGCGTATCCAAAAACTTAAATGCATCAGTCGGTATGGGGATGGCGGTAACCTCCGTCATGACGATCAGTTCCGGTTTGGCTTGGATCGTATACAACTACATTTTGCATCCATTTGGTTTGACGTTCCTGACTACTGTGGTGTTTGTAGTGTTAATTGCCAGTTTCGTACAATTGCTGGAAATGATTATCAGAAAACATGCGCCAACATTATACAACCTGTGGGGGATTTACTTAGTATTAATTGCCACGAACTGTATTGTTTTGGCTGTTCCTTTATTGAATGCAGAATCCAATTTTACGTTTACCAAGAGTATTGTCCATGCAATCGGCTCCGGCGCAGGTTTTGCGTTGGCGATCATTCTGATGGCCAGCTTGCGGGAAAAACTGCAATATGCGGATGTCCCTAAGTCATTGCAAGGTCTGGGCATTGCCTTTATTCTGGCAGGCATGCTGGCGTTGGCCTTCTTCGGTTTTTCGGGCATGATCCCGCTATAATCTGGGAGCAAAGGAGAAAAAATGATGAGTACTTCAGTATTAATTTTGCTTGTGCTGACTACGTTGGGGCTTCTGTTTGGGTTTATATTGGCGTTTGCCAATAAGAAATTCGCCATTGAAGTCAATCCGCTCATTCATATTGTAGAAGACGTATTGCCCAAGGGACAGTGCGGCGCTTGCGGTTATGCGGGCTGTATGGCCTATGCGGAAGCCGTGGTAATGAACCCGGATGTTCCTCCCAACCTTTGTATTCCTGGTAAAGAACCGGTTGCGAAGGCTGTAGCCGAAATGACCGGAAAAGTCGCAGCAGCGGTTGAACCGCGTATCGCTCAGGTGTGTTGTGCGGGCGTTACCGGTAAAGCCGTGAAAAATTATGAATACCATGGGGTTGAGGATTGCGTAGCAGCGAATTTGTTGTTTGGCGGGCCTAAAACCTGCAGCTATGGTTGCCTGGGCTTGGGAACTTGCGTGAAGAAATGTCCGTTTGGCGCGATGACCATGAGTGAAGAGGGCTTGCCGGTGATTGATCCGGAAAAATGCACCGGCTGTGGTGTCTGCGAAACGGTATGCCCCAAAAAAGTAATTGCGATGATGCCGCTTGGCGCGCATGTACGGGTCAACTGCAAGTCGAAAGACAAAGGCGCTGTCGCCCGCAAAGCCTGCAGCGCGGCTTGCATTGCCTGCACACTTTGCATGCGTGAATGCCCGCATGGCGCGATAAAAATGGAAAACAATCTGGCGGTAGTCGATGCGCATGTTTGTATTGAAAAATGTACAGACGCAAAATGTCTGGCGAAATGCCCGACAAAAGCGATTCGCCCGGCGGTACTGGGAATTGTTCCTGGGACAGAAAGCCAGGAAGCGGTAGAAAAAGCTTGTTCTTCCTGCGCAAAAGCAAGTACTCCGACAGCTTAATTCTTTTTATTCCATTTGGGTTTCGCTCCGTTCCGGCGGTCTTTGCACAAGAGACGCCGGAGCGGAGTTTTTGATTATTTTTTGACGGAGTTGCTTGGTTAATGTACAATAGAGAAGAACCCGGCGGCAATGAAAATGAGTAAGGCAAAGGTGAATGGCTTGAAAATATTGACGAAAGCAGATATTTGTCTGATCGGTTTGCTGGTGGTGATTGCTGTTGGCGGGATTGGTTTGGGAATGAACAGGCTTGCCTCTTCCGGATCCGGCGCATTGACTGCGCAAATCAGCGTAGGGGGGACGATCAAACAAACTGTGCCGCTGAGGGAAGGGTATCGTCAAGAGATACAATTGAAAAATGGCGACCATTATAATGTAATTGAGATTGTCAACGGAAAAATCCACATTCGCCAAGCCGATTGTCCCGACCAGCTTTGTGTAAGAAGCGGGTGGATCGGGATTGCTACCCAACAAATTGTTTGTTTGCCCAACCGCGTGGTGATCAAAATAGTGGCCGCGGAGAATGATCTTGATGATATTGCCCGCTGATCGAGGATGAAAATGGATATACGACGAATGATGATATTATCGCTTTTTGTGGCGATAGCTTCAATTTTGCATATTGTAGAATCTTGGTTTCCCTTGCCGTTTCCTATTCCAGGAGTTAAACTTGGTTTGGCCAATGTCGTTTCGATTTTAGCCATTGCATTTTATGGCTGGCGCGAAGCGCTTCTGGTGGCTCTTCTGCGAGTGATGATCGGCTCGTTGTTCGGCGGAACTGTTCTGGGGCCTTCTTTTGCGATGAGCATGGGCGGGGCTTTGATCAGTACTGCTGTGATGGCTTATATCTACCAATATCATCGATCCATATTTTCCATTGTTGGCATCAGCATTATTGGCGCTGTTTTTCATAATAGCGCGCAAATCATAATTGCAGCGTTACTGGTTGTTAGTACTGGGTTATTGTGGTATTTGCCGTACCTTATTTTGTTTGCAGTATTGACCGGTGCGGGAACCGGATTTACCGCAGCTTATCTCTTGCTGAAAATCCCTCGTGATTGCTTATGATGCAGTGAGAGGGATGTAGGACTGATAGGCTGTGCGCAGAATAAATTATGTGTTCGATACGGGAGGGAATACTGTTGCGAGGAAATTCAAACAAAGGGTTTGGAATGTTTCTGTTATTCATGATTACCGGTGCGGTTTTGGGCGGTATTCTGGGGGAAATTATTGCTGGGTCAGGCCTGTTGACCGGGTTAACGCCGTATTTGGTGAAGACCGTATCTATTGTGGATATGGCGCCAACGACAATTAACTTATATGTGGTTAAATTTGTGATTGGCGTTTCTGTATTCCCCAATATTGTCAGTATTCTAGGGATCATTGTAGCAATTTTACTCTTCCGTCGTTTTTAAGGGGGGTTAGTGATGACAATTATTTTAGCCTCTGCTTCGCCGCGGCGGATGGAATTGCTCTCTCAAGTTGGTTGTGAATTCACGGTAAAAGCCAGTGACTACCATGAAGAAAATTCGATTGAGCTGCCGCCGGCTGAACTGGCAGTTCGTCATGCGCAAGCTAAAGCGCTGGATGTAGCCGCAAGATCTTCAGCAGATGATGTTGTAATTGGCGCAGATACCATGGTTGTTTTGCAGAACCGTATTTTCGGCAAACCGAAGGGCTTGAAGGATGCCAGACGAATGCTGGCGGAATTATCCGGTCAGGAGCATCATGTAATAACCGGTGTTGCGGTAGTACGCGGCTCAAAGGTTTTTACTGATTTTGCAGTGACTGTCGTTCACATGCGTCCCTGCAGCATGGAAGAGATAGAGCGTTATCTGGCCACAGGAGAATATCACGATAAAGCCGGGGCGTATGCCATTCAAGGCTATGGCGCTTTATTGATCGACAGTATCAGCGGATGTTATTCCAATGTAGTTGGTCTGCCGTTAACAACCCTGGCAAAGTTGTTACAGAAAGCAGGCGTTAACCTATTATGACTACAATGGAAGCCGTCAAACCGCTGACAATAAAAGAATTACCGGTCGATGAGCGGCCAAGAGAAAAAATGCTGGCAAATGGCGCACATCATTTGAGCAATGCCGAATTGATCGCTATATTGCTTCGAACCGGCACACCCCAAGAATCAGCGCTGCGTTTGGCAGAACAACTATTGTATAAATACCGGGGATTATCAGGACTAAGCGCGTTATCGCCTCAGGAAATCAGCCAAATAAAAGGGATCGGCATTGCAAAAGCAGTGACCGTTGCCGCTGCAGTTGAATTGGGGAAACGGATCAGCATTCTGCCAATGGGCGATCGACCTGTTATTCGATCACCTCAGGATGCTGCGGATTTGATGATGCCGCGCCTTCGTTACGAAAATAAGGAACATTTTATTGCGTTGCTATTGTCAACCAAAAACCATGTTTTGGCGATACCGACCATTTCTTTGGGGAGTTTGAACGCATCAGTGGTTCATCCGCGTGAATTATTCCGCGCCGCAATCAATCATAGCGCTGCATCGGTTATTTTGGTTCACAATCATCCGAGCGGAGATCCTTCTCCGAGTCAGGAAGACGTCACACTGACAAAACGATTGATTGAAGCAGGCCGGATTTTGGATATTTCCGTTCTTGATCATGTCATTATCGGTGATGGAAGATATATTAGTTTCAAGGAAAAAGGAATAATCTAATCGTCTCTGCTGACAATTTTGGCTGGTTAGCATATAATAGGGGTACATTATGAAAGGGGTTTTTGTTTGTATGTTTAAATTTCTAAGTTCTTTTTCACGGGATGTAGGTATCGATTTAGGTACTGCCAATACACTGGTACATGTTAAAGGAAAAGGGATTGTTCTCCGGGAACCATCCGTAGTGGCTATTCTTCGTGATACCGGCGCAGTTCTGGCTGTTGGGGAAGAAGCGAAGCAAATGATTGGCCGCACACCGGGCAATATTATCGCAATACGACCGTTGAAAGACGGAGTGATAGCTGATTTTGATGTTACGCAGGCCATGTTGAAATACTTTATCCGTAAGTCTATTGATACCAAATCTTTTGTACGTCCAAGGGTAGTTGTCGGAGTTCCCTCAGGAATAACAGAAGTTGAAAAACGGGCGGTTATCGATGCCACAGTACAAGCCGGCGCCCGGGAAGCATATTTGATTGAGGAGCCGATGGCTGCGGCGATCGGAGCCGGATTACCGGTTCATGAACCGACTGGCAACATGGTTGTTGATATTGGCGGCGGCACAACAGAAGTCGCGGTTATTTCCCTGGGCGGTATTGTAACCAGCCGATCCATACGGGTTGGCGGCGATGAGATGGATGAAGCGATTGTTCAATATATCAAGCGTACGTATAATCTCATGATTGGCGAACGTACGGCTGAGGCGGTCAAAATGTCGATTGGGTCGGCTCTTTTGCCTGCCGGCGGTGAAACGATGGATGTCCGTGGGCGTGACCTGGTGACCGGGTTGCCAAAAACACTGAACATTAAAGCGGAAGAAGTCCTTTATGCGCTCAGTGAGCCGGTTGCCAGCATTATTGAAGCGGTGAAGGTTACATTGGAAAAAACCCCGCCGGAGCTGGCATCCGATATTATGGACCGGGGGATCGTGATGACCGGCGGCGGTTCTTTGTTGCGCGGACTGGATCTCCTCTTAAGCAAGGAAACCGGCATGCCCGTGCATATTGCGGAAGATGCGCTGTCTTGTGTGGCTATTGGTACCGGAAAAGCGTTGGAAAGTATTGAAATTTTAAAGCGAGTGATTATGTCACCCAAAAAATTAGGATAGAGAGGGGCCGAAAGAGTGCGGTTTTTTTACAAAAAGGCAGCAATCATTTCGGCGGCCGTTTTGACCGTCATTCTGCTGACTGTTTTTTCAGCACGCGAAACGCAAAAATTTCCTTTATTTGAGAAAACCGTTGTTACGATACTGGCCCCGCTTGAATATGCAGCCGCAAAAACAGGCTACGGATTTCGACAGATTGGGGTGTTTTTTGGAAACCTTAGCAGTGTATACCGGGACAACGAAACGTTGCGGGCGCAAAATGAACAGTTACGGCAAAACGAACTGAATGTCACCGAAATGATGGCGGAAAACGCCCGGTTGCGTGCGCTGCTGGATTATAAGAAGGCTTCGCCGCAGTTTACAATGGTGACCGTTGCGGTGATTGGCCGCGACCCGGGAAACTGGACAAACACAATCGTGATCAATGGCGGCAGTAATGAGGGTATAAGAAAAGATATGGCAGTTGTGACTCCCCAAGGCTTGGTTGGCAGCGTCGTCCAAGTGAATGCCAGCCTGGCGAAGGTCCAGTTAATATTGGATCCGCGTAGTGCTGTTGGGGTGCTGGTTCAACGTCCGGAATCGAGAGTGGCGGGCATTGTCGAAGGCAACGGCGCACAACCCATGGCGCCAAGGATGAAAAACTTGGCTCGGGATGCAGACGTTATTACCGGCGATAAGATTATTACTTCCGGTTTGGGGGGCATTTATCCCAAAGGGTTATTTGTTGGCGAAGTGATTGATGTCGTTGATGATGCGGGCGGATTGTTGAAGTATGCTGTTTTGAAGCCTGCGGTCGATTTTGGCCGTTTGGAGGAGGTAGCGGTGATTATTCACTCCTCTGATCCAGCTGCCGCCGGGCTGAAAGGGGACTTTCCGTGATGCGGGCGGCATTTTGGATGGGATTCATACTAATCCTGCTCGTTATACAGGCAACGATCCTACCGATGGTGTTTACCGGCAGTCATCGTCCTGATTTTTTACTGGCAGCGGTAGTTTCTGCCGGATTGTTATTTGGCAAAGAGACAGCAATTGGCGTGGGCTTTTTTGCCGGCTTGTTTCAGGATTTGGCTTCCGGAAATATTTTTGGCTTAAACCTTTTGCCTAAAATGCTGGTTGGATATCTTTTTGGACTGGCTGAACGCAATGTGTTTAAAGAAAGTATCCTATTGCCGCTGTTCGCTGTAATGGCGGCTACGGTGATTCAAAATCTCTTTACCATGTTTTTTTTAATTCTGTCCGGATACCCGGTGGGGATTTTTGAATATTTGCTTCACCAAATCATGCCGGTGGCGTTTTTTAATATGCTGGCAGCAATTCCTGTACATTATGTCATTTATCATTACAGTCGTCGTCAGGTGGAATAACTTTGAATTTGTTTCGCAAGAATAAGGGAGTGTTAGTCATTTGCTGGTAAGAAATTTGCAAAACCGGTTACAGATATTAGCGCTTCTAGTAGTGCTTGTTTTTTTGGTATTGGTCGGACGGGTAGGATATATGCAAATTGTGCAAGGCAAGGTATATACCCAGTTGGCGGATGGCAATCGCCTTCGTTTGATCCCCGTAATGGCGCCTCGCGGCACATTTTTTGACCGCAATGGCATTTCTATGGTTTCCAACCGGCCAGGGTTTACGGTTTCACTTGTTCCGGTTGCAGGCCCGGTCAAAGAGGAAGTAATTTCGCAATTGGCGGCCATCTTGGGAATGAGTGAGACGGAGATCAAAACTAAGATCAGCCAGCAGACAAGTTCTTTTGATCCGATAAGGATTAAGGCGGATATCGGCCCGGAGATTGTAACCAAAATTGAAGAACGCCGCAGCGAAATGCCTGGCGTAGTCATTGAAATTCAGCCGATCCGCCATTATGTATATAATGAATTGGCTGCTCATGTTTTTGGTTATGTCAGTGAAATTAATGACGATGAGCTGCAGAAAAAATCTGCAACAAAGTATAAGCCACGGGACATTATTGGCAAAACAGGCTTGGAAAGTGTTTATGATGCTGTGCTGCGAGGCGTTGACGGCGGCGGGCAGGTTGAGGTGGATGTGACCGGCCGTTCTGTTCAGGTGTTGGGAAGAAAAGAACCGACTCCCGGAAATAATCTCGTACTGACAATTGATTATCGAGTTCAGAAAGCGGCAGAAGCTGCGGTCGATGAGCAATTGAAATATTTGCAGACTAATTCGAAATTTACCCGGGCTCGTGCCGCAGCTGCGGTTGCGGTCAATCCGCAAACCGGCGAAATACTTGCCATGGTTAGCCGGCCCACGTTTAATCCTAATTTGTTTTCTACCGGGATCTCTTATAAAAACTGGCAAGAGTTAAATGAAAATCCGCATCATCCAATGGATAATAAAGCGATTTCCGGCGAATATTCGCCAGGATCGACGTTTAAGATTGTGAGCGGGGCGGCAGCTCTGGAAATGGGAAAAGTAACTCCTGAAGAAAAAATCTTTGACTCCGGCCAGCATTGGCTGATCCCAAAAGGAAACGCCGAAGGCGAAGCATTGGGTTGGATTAATTTTAAAGAAGCATTGTCCAAATCAGACAATGTATATTTTTATGAAATGGGAAACCGTCTGGGTATCGACAACTTGGAAAAATACGCCCGCATGTTTGGATTAGGCCAGTATACAGGAATTAATTTGCCGGGCGAATCAGACGGGCTGGTGGCAAACCGCCGCTACAAAGAGAAAGTATATAAAGAAGACTGGTATTTGTCGGAAACATTTGATGCGGCGATTGGGCAGGGCTTTCAGCTGGCCACGCCTTTGCAAATGGCAGTATTAATCAGTGAAATCGCCAATGGCGGCCATCGATACCGTCCCTATTTGGTGAATAGGATTGTTGCGCCTAATGGTGAAATTGTTAAGAAATTTGTTCCGGAAGAAACAGGGAATATCACATTGTCCGCCAGTACGCTGCAATTAATTCGCGAAGCATTGCGGGAAGTTGCTCAGGAAGGCGGAACGGCCGGTGACACGTTTACTAATTTTCCTATTAATATTGCCGGGAAGACCGGCACTACGGAAAATTTTCATGGCGATGACCATGGCTGGTTTGTAGCTTACGGGCCATATGAAGATCCACGGGTAGCCGTTGTCGTGATTGTTGAACAAGGTGGATTTGGTTCTTCTTCGGCGGCGCCAATTGCCAAAAAGATTATGGAGGCTGCATTTAATTTGAACCAGCCGAACCAGGGAGAAGCGCCGAGAGTGTATAAAGCGCACACGGTTTTGTAATGAAAATACGGCAGTTCTTGATCTTTGTTTAAGAATTAGGTTTATGCATGCAGTCCGATGGATGCGTTCTATCGCTGCAGTGCATTCAGGAGAATAATCATGCGACAAGAAATCATGTTTAAGGGAGTTCGGGGAAATTTACAACTGATTTTCTCAGACAATATCGATTTTAGCGAAGTGTTACACCAAATTCGGACAAAACTGGTTGTGGCTGCTGATTTTTTTGGTGTTGGCAATATGATTCAGGTGCCGATGGCCAAGCAACGGTTAACCCAGGAAGAACAAGCGCAGCTTACTGCTGTTTTTTCCGAATATGGTTTGTTATGGGAGTCTGTCGATGGTGCGGCACAAGCACCTGTACCAGAACAACTGACAATTCAAGCAGATCAAGCAGAAGACGATGTTGGAGCTCCGCAAACATTAATCATTGAAAAGACGCTGCGAGGCGGACAAAAAGTAGTTTCCGATTATTCTGTTGTTGTGTTCGGGGATGTGAACCCCGGCGCGGAAATTATTGCCGGTGGTGATATTATTGTTTTGGGCGCGTGCCGGGGGATGGCGCATGCCGGCGCACATGGCAATCGGCGTGCCACCATTAAAGCGGACAGACTATTGGCCAGCCAATTGCGGATTGCCGATGTTATTTCCCGTTCACCGGACCAGTTGAATGATCCTGAGCATCCGGAAATCGCCCGTATTGTTGATGGAATAGTAATGATCGAACCAGCAGAACAGCCATTGGAAAATTGAGGAGGATTACAACATATGGGAGAGGTATTGGTAATTACTTCGGGTAAGGGCGGTGTAGGTAAAACTACGACTGCGGCCAACCTGGGGACAGGTTTTGCCTTGACAGGCAAAAAAGTTGCGTTGATTGACGCCGATATCGGTTTACGGAACCTGGATGTCGTGATGGGGCTGGAAAACCGGATTGTATACGATTTAGTGGATGTAGTGGAAGGCAATTGCCGCTTGAAGCAAGCCTTGATCCGTGATAAGCGGTATGAAACTCTCTATCTGTTGCCGGCTGCGCAAACGCGGGATAAAAATGCGGTGAACCCGGAGCAGATGAAAAAGTTATGCGAAGAATTAGCCCGTGATTTTGATTATGTGATCATTGACTGTCCGGCCGGCATTGAACAAGGATTTCGCAACGCCATTGCCGGGGCTACCGAAGCAATCATCGTTACGACTCCGGAGGTGTCCGCAGTCCGCGATGCAGACCGTATTATCGGCTTATTGGAATCCGAGGGGAAATCGAACCCCAAATTGATCATTAACCGGATCCGTCCGCACATGGTAAAAAAAGGCGATATGATGGATATAGATGATATTATCGATATCTTGGCGATCGACCTATTGGGCGTTATTCCGGAAGATGAGTATATTGTCATTTCCACAAACCGCGGAGAGCCTGCGGTCACGCATCCCAGTTCTCTGGCTAGTACGGCTTATAAAAATATTGTTAGGCGCCTATGCGGCGAAAATGTACCACTGATGTCGATGGAAGTTCGCACCAGCTTTCTGAGCAAAGTGAAGAAATTTTTAAAATTATAGGAAGGTGACTATGATGCTTGACTTGATTATGAAATTATTCGGCAAAGAATCTTCCGGTTCTAAAAATATTGCAAAAGAAAGACTACGATTGGTTTTGGTTCATGACCGCGTGAATGTTTCTCCTCAATTCATGGAAACGTTGAAAGACGACATGATTAAAGTCATTTCAAATTACATGGAAATTAATGAGCGGGACATGGAAGTCAATCTAACAACTTCCAAATCGTCCGTCGCTCTGGTTGCCAACATTCCCGTGAACCGTATGAAAAGGGGACCGATGGCGATGAAGTAAGTGCTCGCTTGCTTGACTGGACGCCGGTGAAAAATACCATTATAATATACAGAGTGCAGACAATGCTGCAGTATGTTTTAATGCTCAGGAATGGAAGGTAAGTGGGTTGAGAAGATGCTGAACCGGCGTTTATTGAAAAATCTTGACGTCGTCTTAATCGGCGTTACAGTGCTCTTGATTTTAATCAGTCTTGTGGTGATCGCCAGTGCGACGCATGCGAATTTATCGAGTGAAAATCGGTATTTGTATGTGCAGCGGCAGGGCTTGTTCGCTGTTATTAATCTGTTGATTATTGCGGCGATGTTGAATTTTGACTACAAAACTCTGGAAAGATTTGCGGGGCCGTTGTATATTATTAATGTGGTGATGCTGCTGGCGGTTATGTTCGTCGGACAATCTGCTCTGGGCGCACAACGATGGATACAGCTTGGACCGATTAGTCTCCAACCTTCAGAATTTTCCAAGTTAATTATGATTATTGCGTTGGCTTATCTTTTGGACAAAAAATCCAGCCATCTGGATACTTGGCGGGATATCATCCCTATTTTCTTGTTTGTCGGCATTCCTTTTCTGCTGGTTTTGAAACAGCCGGATCTTGGAACTTCTCTTGTTTTTCTGGCTATTATGTTTGGTATGATTTATATTGCAGGGATTCGCACAAAACACCTGATGATGATTTTTGGCGCTGGTTTGGCGATCATGCCCGTATTTTGGCATTTTCTCAAAGATTATCAGAAGCAGCGGCTCACCGTTTTTATTGACCCTAACGTAGATCCCCTCGGGTCAGGATATCATATCATCCAGTCGAAAATCGCAATCGGGTCCGGGATGCTGTTCGGCAAAGGCTTGTTTGCGGGAACGCAAAGCCAGCTCAATTTTTTGCCGGAAAATCACACAGACTTTATTTTTGCTGTGATCGGAGAAGAATTGGGGTTTGCCGGGGCTTTTGTGGTGTTGCTTCTGTATTTGATTTTGTTATACCGGGGCGTAAAAATCGCTGATGCAGCCAAAGATAATTTTGGGACGCTGCTGGCGACAGGCATTACGTCGATGCTCACTTTCCATGTGTTGGTGAATGTTGGAATGACAACCGGAATTATGCCGGTTACCGGGATCCCTTTGCCACTAATGAGTTATGGTGTGAGTGCACTGACGACGAATATGATGAGTATTGGCATTCTGCTTAATATTTACATGCGACGGCAAAAAATTATGTTTTAGCGATTGCCCTGGCTCTTTCTAGCCGGGGCTTCTTACTGAATAGGTATGGAATACAAAAAAATGGAGGCATTTATGATCAATCGTTATCCTGACATACTGCGACAGGTGCTGAAACCTGCCCGCTATACCGGCAATGAATTGAACAGCGTGATCAAAGACCCTTCTCAGGTGAAGGTCAATTTTGCCCTGGCGATGCCCGATGTGTACGAAGTGGGTATGTCGAATCTTGGGCTGAAAATTTTATATGAGGCCTTAAACCGGCAGCCTGATATTGCCGCAGAACGGGTTTACGCTCCTTGGGTGGATATGGAAGCGGCGATGCGTGAACGTAAAATCCCACTCTTCGCGCTGGAGAGTTCTCGCCCGATTAAAGAACTCGATCTGCTGGGATTTACACTGCAGTATGAATTAAGTTATACGAATATCTTGAATATGCTCGATCTTTCCGGCATACCTCTGCTCACTTCCGACAGAGACCTATCTCATCCTTTTGTGGTTGCCGGCGGGCCTTGTGCTTATAACCCGGAGCCGATGGCCGAGTTTCTCGACTTTTTGATTCTTGGTGAGGCGGAAGAGACGATTGTGGAAGTATCGCAGGCGGTTGCGGCGTGGAAAGAAGCCGGCCGTCCGGACGGACGCCAGGGGTTGTTAAAGATGGCAGCGCTTATTCCAAGCGTTTATGTTCCATCATTTTATCGAGTGACTTACAAAACGGATGGAACTGTACAACAGGTAACTCCGACTTGCCCTGAAGCCTCACCGGTAATTTACAAGCGAATTATTGAAGACTTGGATCAAGTGGCTTTTCCGACAAAACCGGTATTGCCTTATCTGGAAATCGTGCATGATCGCATCATGCTGGAACTATTCCGTGGCTGTACCCGCGGCTGCCGGTTTTGCCAGGCCGGGATTATTTATCGTCCGGTTCGCGAACGCCGCTTGGAAACCTTGCTGAAGCAAGCTCAGGAACTGGTTGATCATACCGGTTACAATGAAATGTCGCTGGTATCATTGAGCTCTGCGGATTATTCGCGGCTGCGCGAGCTTGTTTCTGCTTTGAGCGAACGTTACAAAGATCAGCATGTCAGTGTTTCGCTGCCTTCGCTGCGAATAGATAGTTTTTGCATTCAACTCGCCCAAGAACTTCAGAAGGTTCGCAAAAGCGGTCTGACATTTGCACCGGAAGCGGGTACGCAACGTCTGCGGGATGTCATCAACAAAGGCGTGACGGAACAAAATTTGGAAGATGCTGTCGGCGCGGCGTTTCGGGCCGGTTGGTCGGCAGTAAAACTGTATTTCATGATCGGATTGCCCACGGAGACCGATGAGGATATCCAAGGAATTGCGGAGTTAGCCTACTCCGTAAAAAAATTATACATGCAGATCACCGGCCGCCGGGATATCAAAATCACTATCAGCGTAGCTTCCTTCGTACCGAAACCCCATACCCCGTTTCAGTGGTATGGACAAATATCTTTGGCAGAGATGGAACGGCGACAAAAGCTGCTGCGTTCTTCAATCCGTGACCGCAGCATTACGCTGAATTGGCATGATGCCCCGGTCAGTATGATTGAAGGGGTCTTTTCGCGCGGCGACCGTCGTCTGGGAAATGTTATCCTAACGGCTTGGCGCAACGGAGCGAAATTTGACGGCTGGTCGGAACACTACAAACATGACGTATGGGAGCAGGCATTTCGGGAAGTTGGCCTTGATCCTGCATTTTACGCCAGCCGGAACCGGGAATTGAATGAAGTTTTGCCGTGGGATCATTTAAGCGCCGGGGAAGATAAGGATTTTCTCATCCGTGAATACCACTGCGCATTGTCCGCAGAGTGCACGCCTGATTGTCGGCGAGGAAGCTGCAGTGCCTGTGGCGTTTGTCCAACTTTGGGAACAAAGATTGTTGATTGGGGGAACGCGGAACATGAGTAAATTGCGATTAAAGATCACCAAAGGTGAAGAATTGCGTTTTATTTCCCATTTGGATTATGTGCGCGCGATCACCCGAGCAGTTCGGCGAGCCAAATTACCGGCTGCTTATTCCGAGGGTTTCAATCCGCATATGAAGGTTGCATTTGCGTCTGCATTGGCAGTAGGCGTGACTAGTGACGCAGAGTATATGGACCTTGACATGGAAGAGCAGATTGAGCCAAGTGAGGTAATTGCGCGTTTGAACGCCGTGTTGCCGCCTGGAATACAAGTGCGGGAGGCTGGCTATGTAGACGAACGGGCTGCGGCGCTGATGGCGGTAGTAGATCAGACCGATTATCAAATTATGATCCCTGTTACGGGTGCTTTTTCGGTGGCTGACGCACAAATGAGTTTGACGCGTTTTGCAGAAATGGAAAAAGTAGTGTATGTCCGGCATTCGCCAAAAGGAAAACGCTTTATCGATCTCAAACAATATATTGCGCATCCGCTGGAGATGGAAAATACGCCGCAAACCGTCCAATTAAGCCTGTCGATCAAAATGACTTCCGGCGGCAGTGTGAAACCGTCCGAAATTTTGGATGTCCTGGTTAGCGACTTTGGTTTTCCGGTTCAATCGCAGACGGCCCTGATCCACCGCACGGCCCTTTGGGCTGCTGCCGATGGAAAACAGGTATCGCCATTGGCGTTGGAACAGCCATGACCAAAACGATTATTACTTCTATCGGCCTGGAAGAAACACGTATGGCGCAGCTGGAAAACGGCGTATTGATCGAAACGGCAATGGAACGCTGTACGAGCACCCAGACAGCAGGTAATATATACAAGGGAAGGATAAAGAATATGCTTCCCGGCATGCAAGCCGCTTTTGTAGATATTGGCAGAGAGAAAAACGCTTTTTTGTATATCGGAAAAACATATCCGTATATTGGCGGATTGACGGATCCTGGGGTTCCATTAACCGAAGGACAGGAAATCATCGTTCAAGTGAGCAAAGACGCGATTGGGGCCAAAGGGCCCCGTGTGGTTACGGAATGGAATTTGCCCGGACGGTATCTGGTTCTGATGCCAACGGCCAATCATATTGGCGTTTCCCGCCGGATTGAAACGGAAGAAGAGCGGGAGCGTTTGCAACTTGCAGCGCAAGAGATTTGTCCTGCGGGGATGGGGTTGATCGTTCGGACTGTGGCGGAAGGCAAAACGGTTGATGACTTGCGCAAAGACGTAAATTACTTGTACAACCTTTCGGCAGCTTTGGTTGCACGGGCGAAAAGGTCCTCTGCGCCAATCCTGCTTTACCGGGATGTAGATTTGATTATACGTTTGGTACGGGATACTTTTGATGACAGCGTCGATGAATTTATCATCGATCAGCAAGAAGCATACAACCGTGTACGTGATTTGGTGAAAATTTCTGATCCGGACTTGTTCTCCCGCATACACTTATATCAGAGCGATAAAGATGTTTTTGTCCATTATGGCGTTGAAATACAATTAGAGGATCTTCGCCAACGTGAAGTCAGGTTGAATTGTGGTGGTTATCTTGTCATTGACCGCACGGAAGCGTTGACAGTGATTGATGTGAATACCGGTAAATTTGTCGGCAATACCAATTTGGCGACAACAGTCTTCCAGACCAATTGCGAAGCTGCCAAAGAAATTGCCAGACAAATCCGGCTGCGTGATATTGGCGGTATGATCCTAATTGATTTTATTGACATGAATCAGGAAGAACACCGGCAAGCTATTCTCAGCTTGCTTGAAGAACACCTGCATAAAGACCGGACCAGGACCAACGTTTATGGATTTACCGCTTTGGGTCTTGTTGAAATGACACGCAAAAAAGTACGTCAGGATATGGATACAACAATGTATGAGGCCTGCAGTTTCTGTGAAGGGCGTGGAAGGTTATTATCGCCGGAAACGATGGTGATCCGGATTAATCGGCAATTGCGAAGGATTGCCGCCGGGCAGCGAACTTCCGGAAGTTTCCTGCTTCAAGCGCCCAGCCGGTTGACTTCAGCGTTGTCGCCGGAGTGGCTGTCAAATGCAGAACGGGATTTATCCTTATCACTTCAGCTTGAATTCCGGACAGACTTGCAGCCGGAAGTGTTCACTATTTTGCGCTCTAAAGGATGAAGGATTGACAAGCAATTGTGCATGTGTTACAATTTTAATCTGTAGACGACTGTTTCTACACCCAAACCGCTCGGAGAGGTCAGCAAACCCGTTTACGGGTACCACATTCGGCGAGTCTGTACTGAAGGGGGTGCATTTATGTACGCAATTATTCAAACTGGTGGAAAACAATATCGGGTTAGCGAAGGCGATGTTATTTTTATCGAAAAGTTGGAAGTCGCTGATGGCGATCCGGTAGAATTTAACGAAGTTCTTACTGTGGTAAAAGATGGCGAAGTTTTGTTTGGCAAACCGTTAGTGGCTGGAGCCAAAGTGACCGGGCAGGCAGTTGCTCAAGTTAAGGGCAAAAAAATCCGCGTCTTTAAATACAAAGCAAAAGCCAACTATCGCAAACGCCAAGGACATCGTCAACAGTATACTAAAGTAGCGATAGAAAAGATTGAAGCATAAGATTTATTATGATTACGATTAAGATTGAACGCGATCACAAACAGGCAGTTGCAGGTTTTCGTGTGGAAGGACATGCCAATACTGCTCCGCATGGACAAGATATTGTTTGCGCAGGGGTATCGGCGCTGATACAAACTTCTGTATTTGGCTTGGAACGCTATTTGAAGCGGGAGATCACACTGCAACAGAACGGAGCCAATTTTGCTGTTCAGCTTGTTGGTGTACCGGATGATCAGACGCAGGCTATATTAGAGACGATGATATTGGGATTAACGGAAATCGTAAAGTTAAATCCCCAAAATGTACGAATTTTGGAAAGCAGGAGGTGAATTGCAGATGTTTCAACTGAATTCATTTGATTTACAGTTATTTGCTCATAAAAAAGGGGTTGGAAGTTCACGAAACGGCCGTGACAGTGCGGCGCAACGTTTAGGAACGAAAGCCCATGATGGACAGCTTGTTACCAGTGGCAGCATCATTGTTCGCCAAAGGGGTACACGGTTCCATCCCGGACATAATGTAGGGGTCGGCAGTGACTACACCTTGTATGCGAAAGTGAATGGTCGGGTTGCCTTTGAACGCAAAGGGCGCGATGACAGACAAGTCAGCGTTTACGCTGTTGAAGAAGCTATGTAGCAAGTACAAGCGCCTGCGGTCCAATCGGCCGCAGGCGCTACTTTTTCAAGACCCGTTGACTTTGTTAAAGGGATTTATCTTTAGAAGCGCGAATTTTTGATAACAACAGGTTATCCTCCGATTATTCCGGCACGAAAGGAATGGTTGCCTTATGGCTGAAGAGGAAGTATGTTCACAATTAATTCGCCTATTGCGGCTTCAACGGCATGATTTCATCAATCACCTGCAGGTTATCCATGCTTTGGTTCAATTGGGGCGGGGCGAAAAAGCGCTGCAGTATATTGAGGAGACATCAAAAAAAATGGAGTTGCTGGATGAATCTCTGTTTCGCCACAAGCCTCAGACGGGATGCCCTCCACAACCAAAAATTTAATGAATTGTATGGCTGCGCCATAACAGAGGAGAAAACAAAATGTTTATTGACAGAGCAAGAATCAATATAAAATCCGGGGATGGCGGGGATGGAGCATCCAGTTTTCGGCGGGAAAAATATGTTCCCAAGGGCGGGCCTAGCGGCGGTGACGGAGGCCGGGGCGGCGATATTGTATTTGTCGTTGATGTAAACCGTAATACGCTGCAGGATTTTCGTTATAAGCGGCACTTTAAAGCGGACAGGGGCGGCAACGGAGGTACGAAAAACATGTCTGGACAGACGGCAGTACCAATGGAGATTCCGGTACCGCCCGGAACAGTGATCAAAGAGGAAGCCACTGGCAATATTTTGGCCGATTTAACCCGTCCCGGACAACGATTTGTTGCCGCCAAAGGCGGGCGGGGCGGACGGGGCAATGCACGCTTCGTATCCAGTGTTCACCGGGCGCCGACGTTTGCGGAAAAAGGCGAACCCGGAGTAGAAACGTGGCTGACAATGGAACTGAAACTGATTGCCGATGTGGGCTTGCTTGGTTATCCCAGTGTTGGAAAATCAAGCATTCTATCCCGCGTGTCGGCGGCAAAACCCGAAGTGGCGGCATATCATTTTACTACACTGAGCCCCGTACTGGGCGTAGTGAGTCTGGATGGAGAGCGCAACTTTGTGTTGGCGGATATCCCCGGATTGATTGAGGGCGCTCACCAGGGTGTGGGCCTTGGACATGAATTTTTGCGCCATGTTGAAAGAACAAAAATTCTGATTCATGTGTTGGATGTTTCTGGCAGTGAAGGCCGTGACCCAATTGAAGATTATCATAAAATTAATGAAGAGCTGCGATTGTACAGCGAACGTCTGGCGAACAGACCGCAGATTATTGCAGCGAATAAGATGGATTTACCGGAAGCAAGGGAGAATTATGCGAGAGTCGCCGACTACATAAAAGCGCAAGGTCGTGAAATTTTTCCGATTTCTGCCGCTACCGGGGAAGGCATGAAAGCGCTTATGAACCGGGTCAGCGAACTATTGGCGAACTATGTCGAAGAACCCGAGCAAATAGAAACAGCTAAGGTGTACGAAGCAAAACCGGAACCTGAGTTTTCCATCCGGCGGGAGGACGACGGAGCGTTTGTCGTGGAAGGCAGGAATATCGAAAAATTGGTAGCGATGATCCACTTTGATGATGATGAAGGCTTGCGTCGTTTCCAACTGATCTGGCGTCGGCTGGGCATTGAAGAGAAATTATTGGCACACGGCATCAAAGAAGGCGATACGGTGCGAATTGGTATGATGGAATTCGAATTTAGAGCATAACGCTAGGAGTCTATTGCTTTTGCAATAGACTTCCAATGAAATAATGAGACGAGTTGAAAAAGCATCAGGCGCAAGCAAGTAAATGCAGCTGTGGTTGCGCAAAAGAACTTTTGCAACGATCTTTTAGGAGGACGATTGTTCTGGAGACAGCATTGACGGGAAAACAAAAACGGCACCTGCGAGCGATGGGGAGTTTGTTGGAGCCGATCGTTCAGGTGGGAAAGCTGGGAGTAGTTGAAACGGTGATTATAACCGCTCGTGAAGCCATTGGCCCCCGAGAATTGATCAAAGTGAAGGTATTGACAAATTGTCCGCAAGAACCCGCAGAAGTGATGGAGATATTAGCGGACAGGCTGGCGGCCGAGCTGGTACAGGTGATTGGCCGCAGTGGATTATTATTTAAAAGAAATGTTGATAAACCGAAAATTGAACTACCGTAAATAGTGAGGGAGAAAAGGGATGCTAACAAGAGAAAGCCTAACGGAGGCCCGCAGGATTGTGGTCAAAGTGGGAACCAGCACCTTGTCGCACAATACCGGTAAGTTGAATTTTATGCGGATTGAAAAATTGGTCCGTGAATTATCTGATCTAGCCAATCAAGGAAAAGAGATCTTGCTTGTGACTTCCGGCGCTGTAGGTGCTGGAATGGACCGTCTTGGACTTAAGGAAAAACCTAAAACCATTCCGCAGAAACAGGCTGCGGCTGCAGTCGGTCAAGGCATTTTGATGCATACGTATGAAAAGCTGTTCGCAGAGTATGGGCAGGTAGTGGCGCAAGTTTTATTAACACGTGCTGATTCGGTGAACCGCAAGCATTATGCCAACTCTCGCAATACCCTGTTGACGCTGCTTGATATGGGAGTGATCCCGGTTATCAATGAAAATGACGCGGTATCGATCGATGAACTTAAAATCGGTGATAATGATACGTTATCCGCCATGGTAGCCAGCATTGTTGATGCGGATCTGCTGATTATCCTTTCCGATGTAGAAGGGGTCTATACTGCAAACCCGCAGGAAAACCCGGAAGCAGTCCTTATTCCGGAGATCACCGAAATTTCAGCGGATATTGAAGCCCTGGCCGGAGGAGCAGGATCGCTCCGTGGTACCGGAGGAATGCAGACAAAAATCCAAGCTGCCAAGATTGCTGTGAATTCCGGCGTTGCGATGGTCATTGCTTCCGGCGCTAAGGATGGCGTCGTGCGTGCTATTTTGAACGGAGACCCGATTGGCACGATTTTTCTCTCCAAGGAGAACCGGCTGCATATAAAAAAGCGTTGGCTGGCTTTTGGATCTCGATTGCGGGGCGCGATCGTTGTTGATCAGGGATGTGAAAGGGCTCTGTTAAAAGGGGGATCCAGCTTACTGGCTGCCGGGATTGTAGCCGTTGAAGGTGATTTTGAACAAGGGAATACAGTGCGTATTCTAACAGCACAAAGGCGGGAAATTGCCAGGGGTATCAGTAACTACCCAGCAGCAGACGTGCGAAAAATTATCGGCGTCCATACTGGTGAAATTGCCGGGATATTGGGCGGAAAGCTTTATGACGAAGTGATCCATCGGGACAATTTGACGTTGTTGGTATGATTTTAATCGATAAGGGGATGTGACGCCAATGAGTTTTAGGCAGGAACTTGAACAAAAAGGGTCGCAAGCCAAGAACGCGGCGAGACGGCTGGCTTTTTTGGCTTCGAGCGTGAAAGATCACGCGTTATATGCTATGGCGGATAGCTTGGAAAAGCATATGACCGGTATCTTGGCGGCCAATGCGCAAGATATGGAAGCCGCCCGCAAGCAAGGTTTATCCAATGCTCTGTTGGATCGGCTGTTGCTTACGGAAGATCGTGTCCGGGGGATGGCGGATGGCTTGCGCCAAGCTGCGGCATTACCTGATCCGATTGGCGAAGTTCCGGGAATGTGGAAGCGTCCTAACGGCCTGGAAATCGGGAAAATAAGAGTACCGCTCGGCGTAATCGGCATTATTTATGAAGCCCGGCCCAATGTTACGGCGGATGCGATCGGCCTATGCTTGAAATCAGGCAATGCAGTGCTTCTGCGGGGTGGTTCAGAGGCGATTTCGTCAAATATTGCCATTGTGCGGGTTCTTACCCAAGCGGCCGAAACTGCCGGCATCCCCACGGGAGCGATTCATCTCATCGAAATAACGGATCGCAGTGCTGTTGACTATATGCTGAAGATGAACCAATATCTGGATGTTATTATTCCCCGGGGCGGTGCAGGACTCATTCGTACGGTAGTGGAAAACAGTACGGTGCCTGTCATTGAGACCGGCAGCGGCGTCTGCCATACGTATATTGATGTAACGGCCAATTTGGACATGGCGCAGGCGATCGCCTTTAACGCCAAAGTTTCCCGGCCGGGAGTCTGTAATTCGATGGAAACGTTGCTGGTTCATGAAACAATTGCTGCCGCATTTCTCCCCTCGATGCTGTCTCGTTATCATGAAGCGGGGGTAGAACTGCGCGGTTGTGATAAGACACGGCAATACCACTCTGCGGTTTTGCCGGCAACGGAGGAAGATTGGGCTACGGAGTATCATGATTTAATCGTATCAATCAAAGTTGTTGCCAGCCTGGATGAAGCGATCGATCATATCGACCGGTATAGTACCCGTCATTCAGAGGCAATTGTCACCAGCGATTATTTTAACGCTCGTCGTTTTCAACGGGAAGTTGATGCAGCGGCTGTCTATGTGAATGCCTCCACCCGGTTTACGGATGGCTGTGAGTTTGGATTTGGCGCTGAAATTGGCATCAGCACGCAAAAATTGCACGCGCGCGGTCCGATGGGTTTACCGGAATTAACGAGTATCAAGTACATTATTTTTGGCGATGGTCAAATCAGAGAATAAAGAAAGAAGTAGAACCTGATCCGGATATAGCGGTCTTTTGACCGCTATATTTTTTGCTCAGCAGCAAAATGTCACAATTATTTCACAGGTAGCGGATTGATTGGGCGGATGGAAACATGTACACTGAAAGTAAGGCGAACATGGAGGTGTCAGCATGCAGGAAATATGGAAAAAAAGTTGGCGTTACAAAAATTGGATTATTATTGTTTTGATTTTAATCGCAGCCGGTTGGGGCGGCTATACGTATTACTATAATAAGAACGCGAAACCAGTTTCCACAGGTACGGCGGTAGCAATCGAGCGAGGCGACATTCTGGCTTCAGTCTCGGCAACCGGAACCATCTCGGCGGTGAATTCGGTCGATGTCAGTTCCCGTATTACCGGATTGATCAAACAAGTTCATGTCAGAGAGAATGACCGGGTAAAGGCTGGACAAGTATTGATCGTGTTGGATGATACCAGTCTTAGGAGTCAACTCAGCCAAGTGAAATCACAGTTGACCAATGCTTCATTAATCTATTCGCGAAGCCAGCGGTTGGCAGCGATCGGCGGCGAACCGACACAGCAGCTGGATACAGACCGGATGAATTACGAGGTGGCTCAAGCCGCTTATGAAAACTCTTTGTCTCAATTGGAATATACTGTTATTACCGCGCCGATTGATGGTCAGGTAATTGGCAAGCCGATTCCGGCCGGACAAACGGTCGCGCCGGGTATCTCCAATCCCATGGTATTGCTAACTGTGGCGGATTTATCAAAAATGCAAATTCAGGTGCAGGTGGATGAAACAGATATTGGGAGAGTCAAACTCGGGCAAAAAGTTGATTTTACAGTGGATGCCTATCCGGGCAAAACGTTTGCCGGTACGGTAACGCTCATATCGGAAAAGGCGGTCATACAACAGAATGTAGTATATTACACAATCTATGTCGACGTAGAGGAACCACAAGGATTATTATTTCCAACCATGACCGCCAGGGTCACCATTAAAATCGGCGAAAGCAAGAATGCTCTATTGGTGCCATTGTCGGCTATTAAGGAAACGAAAGGGCAAAAATACATACAAATCGTGGTCGATGATAAACCGCAGAGCGTTCAAGTCCAGCTTGGCCTTTCGAACGATGAGAAGGCTGAAATTATCAGCGGGGTCAAGGAAGGTGACAAGGTTTGGCTGCCTGGAAAATCAGCAGGAACTGCGGGACAGGCTGCGCCTGGCACAACCAATCCTCTTCGGGGATTAAGCCGGTAGCGATGGAGGGAAAAACATGGGGATCTCGCTTAAGGACATAACCAAGGACTATGTTATGGGTGATAACGTTGTACATGCCCTGGCAGGAGTAAACCTGGAAATTGCCAATGGTGAAATGACAGCGATCATGGGGCCGTCTGGCTCGGGAAAGTCTACACTAATGAATATTTTGGGCTGCCTCGACCGTCCGACCAGCGGATCGTATCGCCTGAATGGGCGCGAGGTGGCTGCGTTAGATGATAATGAATTGGCAAGCGTGCGCAACAAGGAGATCGGCTTTGTCTTCCAAACGTTTAACTTGCTGGCACGGATGTCAGCTCTGCAAAACGTTGCATTGCCGATGGTATATGCCGGAATTGATAAAAAAACACGCATGGAACGGGCTCTGCAGGCGCTGACTTCGGTAGGTCTTGCCGACCGCAAGGATCATCAGCCGAATGAATTGTCTGGGGGACAGCGGCAGCGTGTGGCTATCGCCCGAGCTCTCGTAAACGATCCTGCCATTATCATGGCTGATGAACCGACTGGAAACCTCGATACCAAATCCGGTGATGAGATTATGGATATTTTTTGCAGGCTGAATCAAGAAGGGCGAACGATCATTCTAGTGACGCATGAACCGGATATTGCGGAATTTACACGCCGGATCCTGTTATTTCGTGATGGAGTATTAGTCAAAGATGAGGTCAGACAGGGGGCGAAAGCATGTTCTGGGAAAGTGTGATCATTGCTTTCGAAGGGTTAAGAGCGAACAAGCTCCGTTCTGTTCTTACCATGCTCGGGATTATTATTGGGGTCGGCGCTGTCATCGCCATGGTGGCGATCGGCATCGGCATGCAGCAAAAAGTGGAAAACTCAATTGCCGGACTCGGCAGTAATCTGCTGATCGTTGTTCCGGGAGCTGCTTCACCGTCTGGCGGTGTCCGCTTAGCCGCCGGTTCCAATATTACATTAACTTACAAGGATGCGCAGGCAATTGCGAGGGAAGTGGACAATGTAAGTGCCGTAGCACCGGCAGTCAGCCGTCAGTTTCAACTGGTTTTCGGCAATCAGAATTGGCAAACCAGCGTGCAGGGATCGACGCCGGAATTTTTGGATGTGCGCAATTGGAATATCTCATCCGGCAGTTTTTTTAGCAGCAGAGATCTGGATGCGCGCGCTCGTGTGGTCGTGATCGGACAAACTCTGGTCACGAATCTGTTTGGCGATATCAATCCTGTCGGCCAAACAATCCGAATTAACAAGGCTCCCTTCAAGGTAATAGGCGTATTTGAAGCGAAGGGTCAGAATGCAGCCGGACAAGACCAGGACGATGTTGCAGTGATTCCTTTGACAACGGCCCAGGATCGTCTGATGGGAATCACTTACGTCAGTAACATTAATGTTCAGGCGGACAATGCAGATGTAATTGACCAAGTCCAAAACGAGATTACTTCGTTACTGCGAATTAGACATCGTATTCAGCCGGGAGCGCCAGATGATTTTACGGTACGGAATCTGGCGGCGATTATGGCGACTGCTGCGGAAACAACGGGGGCCATTACAACGCTTCTGGGCTGCATCGCCGCGATTTCCCTAGTGGTAGGGGGCATCGGAATTATGAATATCATGTTGGTATCCGTTACGGAGCGAACGCGGGAAATTGGTATCCGCAAAGCGCTTGGCGCCACTTATCATAATATTTTACTGCAATTTTTGATTGAAGCGATCGTGCTGGGGGTCACCGGCGGATTACTGGGCATTGTTCTTGGCATGGTCAGTGCACATATCATTTCAACGGTGGCAGGCTGGAATACCGTTGTTTCGTTTTCGGCAATTTTATTGGCGTTTGGCGTTTCTGTAGCAATTGGCTTGTTTTTTGGCATATATCCGGCCCGAAAAGCTGCGCTCCTTGATCCGATAGAGGCTTTGCGGCATGAATGACAGGCGTTTTTTTCAATGCGCCAAAGAGTATATACGGGGTCTGTATGGGTATTTTCAAACGGAGAAAGGCCGGCATGATTTACTGGACTATTTGCGTGCGGTACTGATCATTGCCGCTCTTATTGCGGGCACATTGATTTTATTAAAACAAATAATGTAATTGATTTTCTTCCGGCAGGCGTAATACTGGATTACAATTTTGCATTGACACTGTACGAGTTGTTTGATTATCTGCTATAATAAAGGGCATATATGCGGACTTACTTCGAACTATGGCCTGTTTCACCCCTCGGGGACCCCTAAGGGGTATTGCAGGCTATTAACGAAGATCATTTGCTTGTATAGCGGAAAGAGGCCTGAATGGAACAGAAAAAAAGAAAGATCGGCATTATGGGCGGCACATTTGATCCGATCCACATCGGCCATTTGGTCACTGCTGAGGCAGTACGCAATGAATATGGTCTGGACCAAGTGCTTTTTATTCCGGCGAGCAGCCCTCCCCATAAACAAAACATGGATGTGACGCCGGCTATTCATCGTTATATTATGAGCGTGATGGCAACTTACTCGAACCCATATTTTTATGTTTCTACAATTGAAATGGAGAGGCCGGGACCATCATTTACGGTAGATACGATCTTAGCTTTGATGGAACAGTTTGGTGAGCAGACGGAATTATTTTTTATTATGGGTGCAGATGCCGTACAGGAATTGCCTACATGGAATAACGTTGACCGGCTGTTGGAATTATGCCCAATTATTGCAGCTGCCCGCCCCGGCTGCAGCAGTGCGATTGACGGGATTATTCAATATTTTGGATCCGTTGGTCAAAACCGGATTCATCGGTTAGTGACGCCGGAACTGGAAATTTCATCCACAGATATTCGTGAGCGGGTTAGAACAGGTCACTCAGTTAAATATATTGTTCCGGACAGTGTGGAGAGTTACATTTTAAAAGAAGGATTATATCGGGAATGATGTTGACTATTGAATATGCTTTGTCGACGCTGTCAGCCTCCTACATGGAGGCTTTTGTCTTGACGGAAACGGGAGCTTATCAAAGAGGATATTCCGGCGTGGCGACGAATTTTATATTACGGTGATAATGAATGATAGAATATGAAGCGGTTGCCGAACAATTACGATCGCAATTATCAGAAAAACGATACCTCCATTCCATTGGCGTCAGCCGGACAGCGGCCTGTTTGGCACGGCAGTTCGGCGCGGATGTGCAAAAAGCCGCATTAGCAGGGCTGTTGCACGATTGCGCACGTGCCTTGCCGGACGAACAACTGCTTTCAATAGCGGAAGAATGGGGTCTGGGGATAGATCGTATAGAACGTGAAACCCCGGTGTTGCTTCATGCAAAATTAGGATCTTTGCTGGCTGCAAGAGAGTATGGTGTGAATGACAGAGAAATTTGTCGGGCGATTGCTTTTCATACGACTGGCGGACCAGGAATGACGCTGCTTGACGAGATTATCTATTTGGCGGATTTTATAGAACCGTCACGTTCTTTTCCGGGAGTGGAAGAGTTGCGGAATTTAGCGGAAGAAAGCCTTCATGGCGCTTTATTGGCTGCGTACAATCAGAGTGTGATCTATATTTTGCATAATGGTGGACTGCTGCATCCGGATACGGTCGCCGGCCGCAATGAATTGGTGATGCAAAACCGGCGAGAATTAGGGAGCGGGGGATCATTAGATGAGTGAAATTCGAACTCGTCGGCCGCGGCGACGCAAAGTGCGTTGGGGACGGGTTTTCTTATTATTACTTTTTTTAGGGGTTATTATCGGATCGTTGGCCTGGACAGGAGTTTATGCGTATAAAACTTTCTTTTCTTCGCCAACTACGGCTGTTACTCAACCAGGCAAACCTGCATCACAAGCGAAACAGATCAATATCTTATTGCTTGGACTTGACGAAGGTGATAATGAACATCCCGGAGCGCCGCAGCGTACAGATGCAATGATTGTTGCCAGCATCAAACAAGATACTGGGGCAGTTACACTGGTATCCATCCCTCGAGATACCCGGGTAATGATCCCGGACCATAAGGGGTATGAAAAGATTGCCCATGCTTATTACTACGGCGGTCCTGACTTAGCCGCTAAAACGGTCGAGGGTTTGCTCTCTGTGCCGATTAACTATTTTTTTGTGATTGACTGGCAGGCATTCATTAAGGTTGTCGACATTCTTGGGGGATTAAATCTATATGTTGAACGCGATATGCATTATGATGATCCATACGCGGATCTGCATATCCATCTTCTGAAAGGTTTTCAGCATTTGGATGGGCAACGGGCCGGAGAATATGTACGGTTTCGCAGTGATGAATTAGGCGATATTGGCAGAGTGCAAAGGCAACAGCGTTTTTTGAAAGCGATGAGCAATACTTTCCTTCAACCCGGAACGATTTTCAAATTGCCAGCCCTGACAAGCGCCGTGAAGCAGCACGTGAAAACTGACATGACGTTTTGGTCTTATTTTCAAGCGGCGCGCGGCTTAAGAGCGGTGTGGTCGGGAGAGGTGCAGGCCGTGATGATTCCAGGAGCTTTTTCAACGATCAAAGGAGTCAGCTACTGGGTCCCTAATCAGGAGCAAACCGAACGGTTGACTGAACGACTTCTGCAAGAATCAAATGCCGTGGTTACACCGGCAGGACTAGTATCGCAAGCTTTCAACGGAAGCAATGCCGACTAGCAGGAAACTTGCCTGCGGAACAGAATAGAGTATAGTGTCAAAGAAAAAGGTTAACAATGAATGATTTTTCATTCATAGGAGGAGAAATATGGTAGAAAAAATGATTCACTTGCCGGAACTCATTATGGCGGCAGCCAGTGAAAAAAAAGCCCAGGATATTGTGGTTCTGGACATGCGGGAAGTGTCTCCAGTGACTGATTATTTTATTATCTGCAGCGCGAATTCAACAACCCAAGTGCAGGCTATTGCCGATAATATTGAAGAGAAGCTGAAAGAACAGGACATTGTTCCGATACATAAAGAGGGCTATCGCGGTGCACATTGGGTATTACTTGATTATAGCGGTTGTGTAGTGCACATATTCCTGGAAGAGGAACGAAGATTTTATAATTTGGAAAGCTTATGGAGCGATGCTCCCGCACGGAAATATGAGGCGTAGGTGATAATTTTGACCGAATTGAATAAGCCTGTGTTCAAACCGGGTGATGTGGTGACGTTAAAGGTTGCCCGGATGACCGAATTCGGCGCGTTCCTGGATGCCGGTACCGGTCGCACGGCGGATGATATTTTGCTGCATAAAGTGCAGCAATTGCATTCTGTGGCTGTGGGCGATGAAGTACAGGTATACCTGTATAATGATCCCAAAGGCCGTCTGACGGCCAGCATGCGCCTTCCTCAGATGAAAGAAGGCCAGATTGCCAGGGTTAAAGTTTTGAATACTTCCCGCGATGGCGCTTTTGTAGACATCGGCGCGGAACGGGGCGTGTTTATGCCTTTTTCCGGTATGCGGGGTAACTTGAAAAAAGGCGATATGGTCTGGGTAAAGCTATACAGGGATAAATCAGGGCGGCCGGCTGTCACGATGGAAGTGGAAGATGAAATGCGTCGCGCTTCCAGACCGGCAACTGAAGCAAAGGTTGGCGATACGGTCACCGGATCGGTGTATAATTTTACTGATCAAGGCGCGTTTTTGCTTACCAGTGAACGCTATATTGCTTTTTTGCATCTTAATGAAATGATAAAACGGCCGAAAGTTGGGGAAGAAGTAACTGCAAGAATCACTTTCGTTCGTGACGATGGCAGAATCAATGTTTCCACGCGGCCTTTGAAAGAGGAAGCAATTGATACGGATGCAGAGAAAATTATGGTATTGTTACAGGGACGCGGCGGTAAAATGCCGTACAGCGATGAGACCGGACCTGAAATTATCCGTCAAAAATTCGGCATCAGCAAAGCAGCTTTTAAACGGGCATTGGGTCGGCTGTTCCGAAGCGGATTGGTAGAGCAGCGGGAAGGCTGGACGTATCTTCTGAAGAATAATCCCGATGAGGCACCCGTGCCAGCCAATGATGAAACAGTCTGATCGATCATAAAAAATTGAGATCTGACTAGTTGACACGGCGACGCGTCATACTATATAATAACTACTGTTGACGGGAAATCGTCACCGACAATTGGGGGTATAGCTCAGCTGGGAGAGCGCTTGAATGGCATTCAAGAGGTCAGCGGTTCGATCCCGCTTATCTCCACCAGGAAACACACGGGTTTGCAGAAATGCAGACCCGTTTATTTTTGTATTATGGCCTTATTTATGGCCTTATTGAGTTTTTGAGATAGTAAATAAGCATAAATAATGGTGAATAAACAAGAAGAAGCGGGCTAATTTATAGCTCGCTTCTTTGCTTTTTTCTCGGCGTCATTCAGAGCGCCCTGAAGATAGGTGTCTATGGTCTTGGCGGTTTCTTTTTCCGCTGCCGGAACAGCATGAACATAAGTTCCTAGCGTGGTTGTGATTTTGGCGTGGCCCATTTTAGCGGCAATGGTGGCTGGGTCGGTGCCAGCAAGAGAAAGATATGTTCCTGTCATATGGCGTAGCGTGTGCGGCGTTATGTGCGGTAGATCATGTTTTACTAAAAACTTCTTAATCCATGTGTTGAAGCTATGTGGGTGGGCTGGTGTTCCGTTCCATTGGGTGAATAATTTGCCGGATTCGGTCCAATCATCGTCGCCAACGTTGGCCTTATGATCATTTCGGATGCCCTGATAAGCTTCGATGAGTGCCATTGTTGAAGGCGGTAGGCTCACTGGCCTAGCACTGCTCTTGTTTTTTGGGGGCTTTATTACAATTTCACCCGGAATATATACGTTCGCTTCGACAATGCTGACGGTACAGCCTTTGAGGTCGATGTCATCAGGCGTGCGGAGGCCGAATATTTCTTCACGCCTTAAGCTCCCGGCAAGGGCAAGATATACCATCACTTGATATTTTATCGGTTCGCTCTGTAGATGATATAAGAAGAGCCCCAGTGTGTCGCGGTCGTATATATCCGGCTTTTTCGCATCTACTTTTGGCATTGTTATATTTTTGCATGGGTTGGTGTTGGCCATGTTCCATTTCACTGCGGAGTGAAACATATTGTCCAAAAGAGTAAGATGCTTTTTGACTGTGTTTCCGGAAAGTTTATCTTGGTCGCCAGGAGTGTTCACTTTGGGCTTCTTGCGGCGACCGGCGTTTGGATCATTCTTTATTCCGGCCTTCTCAAGATTGGCTTTGAAGTCGAGAATATGGCGCGGCTCTATTTTATCTAGCCGTAACCCTCCTAGTGCTGTTTCAATGCGGCGGAAAAGGAAATCATAATGGGAAAGGGTTGTTTTTTGGCGTTCTTCGTCAAAGTTATTCTTTTTCCAATAGGCATAGAACTGGGATAAAGTCATTTTTCCGCTGCTGGCTTTCTTGCCGTTGGCTATTTCGGCAGCGTACAGAGTCCAAAACTTATCGGCTTGACGTTTGCTGGTGGCCTCCACTACCTTTCGATGGAGCACTTGCTTGCCTAGTTGGTCGTATCCATCTGACACGGTTAGACGCCAAGTTGTAGCGCTGATCTGGGCTACTTTCGCGGGCATAATCCTTCACCTTCCTTCATAAAAAAACGTAGAGACTCTCTGATGGACAAATACCGGGAACATCGAGAACAAACTTTTGAAAGCGTTGGTATTGCTAACTTTTCTTGTTCCAACTACCTGATTTTTATCGGAAACATTGGCAATTTAACGGTAACAAAAATGGGAACAAGTTGTCAAAATGCTTTCATTCGTTATCTAATTGTTCTTTTTTTCTTGTCACGGTGTCGCTGCTGTTTTGCACGGTTTTTACAGGTATCAGAGCAATATATTGCATCTTCTCTTGTTGGTATGAAATGCCGATTACAACCTTTGGCGGAGCATTTGCGTGGGATGATATCGCCAGCAATGTCTAAAGAAAGGAAAAAATATATTAATCCAATTAAAGAATTATTACTAAAATTAAAAGATATTTTCCCGTTATTAATCTTTATCTCAGGTGAAATGGCAGAAAGTTTTATTGAAAAAAAGCATTCGACTATCTGGTCTAGAAATTGGTTGCCAAGTTGTTTTGAAGCTATCTTTGCAAAATTCCTTAGTTTACACCTTCTGAAGGCATTGAAAATTGGTTCAATATCTTTCACATAATTGGCGTTTGGGAGTTCTGTCTGTATTTTATCGTACGTCGAAACATCTGGTGAAAAAGATGCACTTGGAAGGTTAGGAACTTTTTCATATAAAAAATCAAAAAAACCATAGTAATATAAGGTTTCAATTAATTCAACGTTTGATAAATAATCATTGGTAAATGCTTCAATACCTTGATACTTATTTTTAATAATATTTACTGCATTTACAATAAATTTCATTATGGAGATTTCTTCTTTAAATTCGATCAAGCTACTTACTGGCTTTAAGGAGGGGTTTAGTAATTCTCCATCTTCATTAATTAGGTTCTCGGGTAATTCATCGAATAATGGTTCGGTTGACGGCGATATATAATCATCCTCAGAGTCATCTTTTGCAAATCTATTCAATGTTCCAAAACGCTCAATCCATCTTAATAATTGTTCAGTATTTTTATAGTCAAGCGATAAAAAAAGGTTATGAATAAAAATATACTGTTGCGTGTTGACCGAATCTCCTAGTATTTCATTTATGATATCCGGTGGAATTGGATTGTTGTAATAATAAATAGGATCATATTCTTCAATAACTGATTTTTCAGAAATGCAAACGATATTGTTATATACATCAAAATTTTTAATTCTTAACCAAGAACCACCAATAAAATCTAATTTCAACATAATGCACCTCATTATTTTTATGCGTAACCCAAATATAACACTTATATGCTACGAAAAGACATGTTATTATGTACACAATAGTACATAACACAATAATATCATGGAGGGGTTATTATGACAAGACGCCAAATAGACAAACCAATGGCAGTAACGATTGAAACGGCTGGCCAACTACTTGGCATTTCACGAAGCCTGTCATATCAAATGGCCAAAGAAGGAAAACTGCCTACGATTAAATTAGGCGAGCGACGTTTGCTTGTTCCAATGGTTGGACTTGAAAAATTGTTAAGCGGGAAGGAGGGATGAACCTGTGAAAACGGAAAACGTCGTTTCAATGAAAACCGTAAGTGAAAAGCAGCTTGCTGAAATCTGGAACCTTAAACCTTCAACTGTCAGATTAATGAGATTGCGTGATGGATTGCCCCATGTATGGGCTGGTAATCGAGTTCGATATCGCTTGGAAGCCGTAGAACAATGGTGGAAAGAGCGAGAGACGGCTTCCACTAGTGCTGCGAATAATGTTGTAGGTTTTGGCAAGATTCGCGAGGTGCGACGATGAACGCGATGGACGACGATGATGTCATTCGGGCAATTAAGGAAAAGTATTCGATTTTAGACGCGCTCCGTGAAGCTGGCCGCGATATTAACCGGGAACATAAAGCGCTTTGCGTGTTCCATTGTGAAAGTAACCCGTCAATGCACGTTTATGAAGCCAAAAACCGAGTTTTCTGCTATTCATGCAACCAAGGAGGGGATGCCATCAATGTGTTTGCCGCTGCAAATGGGATTACCAACAAGGAAGCAGTAAGGTTACTGGTAAATCGCTTTGGGTTGGGACGGCGGAACAAAGAAGCGAACGCTGTCTCGGACGTTGTACTGCGGGGCGTGCAGCCGCCTGATATGGTAAGTTATGTTTACACTGATGAAACAGGTAAGCCTCTCTTTCGATCGGTAAGGACCTGCAAGCAAGATGGCAGCAAAACCTTTTCCATGGAACAGGCAACGGAGGCAGGTGGTTGGACCAAGGGCGTTAAAAACGTTCGCCGTGTTCTCTACCGCTTGCCTGATGTACTGCAAGCGATAAAAAATGGGCAGACAATTTTTGTGGCGGAAGGTGAAAAGTGCGCGGATGCTTTGGCCGCTGTGGGCCTGCCTTCCACCACAAATGCGAATGGTGCGAAAAAGTGGCAAGAAGCGGATACGGAGTGCGTACCTATCGGCGCAAGCATAGTGATCTTGCCGGACAATGACAAAATTGGCCGTGAACACGCTGAACAGGTGGCATATAAACTTCATGCAAAAGGCTGTAGTGTTAGAATCGTAAGGCTGCCGGATCTTGATCAGTTGACAGTCAAAGGCTTATCAGGGCCGGACAACAAAGCGGATGTTGCAGACTGGCTTGCTGCCGAGCATACAGCGGACGAGTTGCGGTTATTGGCAGAACGAACAGTTTTATGGGAACCAACGGCCGAACCGGATGCGGATTTGCTAGATAAGCTTAAAGAAAAGCTCGCGGGGACCGGGTTTGCCATTGAGAAAGGCGCTCTTTGTCAAGTGAAAGTAACACAGGAGGGCGAGCAGTTAGTCAGACTTTGTAATTTTGTCGCCTGGCCGGTCCTGGAGGAAGCGCTTGACGATGGAGATGGGCAACGGAGGCAGTATAAGTTTCGTTGTCGTCTGGCCAGCGGCCAGTCGTTACCCGAGGTGGCGGTATCTTCGGAAGAATTGGCAGCGCTGAATTGGGTTGTGAACAAGTTGGGCATTCATGCCATAATACAACCAGGGCAAGGGCGCAAGGATCAGCTTCGAGCGGCGTTTCAATACTTGGCACAAGGTATTGAAGAAAGAACCGTTTATACTCATACGGGATGGCGTAAAATTGCCGGGCGTTGGGCCTACTTACACGCTGGTGGCGCGATCGGAGCTAAATGTGTTGCGGTCGATTTGATGGGCAGTGGTGAATCGTTGCAGCGTTATAGTTTAGCTGCAGAGGGAAGCTTTAAGGAAGCGGCTGATGCTGCAATTGAGTTTATGGGTGTGGCCGTTCCGAAAATAGCATTTTCCCTGTTTGGCGCCGTGGCGCTTGCACCTTGCCGTGAAATGCTCAAAAAATCGGTACCATTGGACTTTTCATTGTTCCTTGTTGGGCGGACAGCTTCGGGCAAGTCGTCAATGGCAGCACTGGCATTGAATTTTTTCGGAGAATATGACACTACCGATTTCCCGGCCAATTTCCGGCAGACGGTAAACAGCCTCGAGAAGATGGCATTCACCCTTAAGGACTCATTACTTGTAGTCGATGATTTTTACCCGGCACAAACACGGCGGGAGCGCGAAAACTTGAAAAGCGCTGCGCAGGCCCTTTCCCGAGCTTATGGTGACGGAGCAGCCAGAATTAGGATGCGTTCCGATATGAGCGTAAGGCGAGGGTATACGCCGCGTGGATTGTCGATATGCACGGGCGAAGAAAAACCCGATATTGGGGAATCAGGACAAGCTCGCGTTGTCTTTTTGGATGTGACACGCGAGGATGTTTTTTATGACGAAAAGTTGCAACCCCTTCGGCGCAAAAAGCATTTGCTCAGAGTATGGATGCAGAATTATCTAGTGTGGTTGTCCGATAACTGGGAGCGGTTACAAAGCGAAGCCATTGATGAATATCGGGCGCTGGAAGAAGAAATGGCAGGCTCAATCGAAGGTGGTCGTGTGCGGAAGGCAACAGCAAAATTGCTGTTAGGCGTAAAACTTGGTTTGCAGTTTATGGTTGAACGACAATGCCTGGCACAAGGAGAGTCGTCACGCTTGTTCGAGGAAGCGAAATTGGCACTGATGGCAGTGGCCGAGGAAAATATCAAAGGGCTAGCTCAAGAAAAGCCCGTCGAACAATTTTTGGCAGCATTGCACGAGCTGATTGCTACCAAACACGTATTTGTTGCCAGTAAAGATACTGAATCGCTTAGCAATGGCGCGATAGGGGAACGGGACGGGGACATGCTGTACTTGCTGCCTAACACGGTTTTTGAAGCGGTTCAACGTCATTATGCGGGCATGGGTCTTGTTTTCCCCGTCGGTCAACGGACCCTTTGGAAACAATTGGCATCAGAAGGAATTTTAGAGCATGACAAAGACCGGAACACGTTGAAACGGCGAATGAAAATGCACGACAGCAAGCTTATGAACGTTCTGGCTTTGCCTGTGAGCGCCGTGTTTGAAGAGTGAAAAGCAGTTGTTCCCGTTTTTGTTCCCATTGTTTTGTTTTTGTTCCCGTTCAAAAACCGAAATGGGAACGAAAAATACATATAAATATAGGCATTTCTGTGGGCTGTTCCCGTTGTTCCCAGTCGTGGGCTGGTAGGTAGTGTGCTGCGTTTTCTATAAGAGGTATCTAAATGAAAAGTGGTATTGCAAGTTGTCATAAAAAGCAAAGGGTTAAAGGATTATGCATAGCTTGTAGACCTCTTGTTACACCCTATATTATTATTGCGTGTGCCAAAAGTGCATACAGAGAGACATTCATCAATGATCGGAGGAAGAAAGGATGGATCAACAAAAAAGGCTATTGTTGTACACTTGTCCGGGATGCGGTCGTCAAATTTACACGGTGCCGAACGCACGGATATTCTGTCCGAAATGTAAGATTTAGTTCCCAATCCAAGCGCCAAAATGCAGGTAGCGCGAAAAACAGTGATGAATGCGGAATGTGAGATATTCCGCTTAATTCGATGATGGCAGGTGAATACAGATGAAAGGTCATGGCGAAAAATTTACTCGCAAACAGGAAGTTGCCATTGTGGCATTGTTGATGGCTCCTAATATTGCCGAGGCAGCAAAGCAAACAGGGATAAGTGAGTCGACGCTCTGGCGGTGGTTGCAAAATGAATCGTTCCAGCAACGGTATAGAAAGGTAAAGTCGGCAGCGTTAGGACAGGCTGTGGCGCAAATTCACGCCGCGGCCAGTTCCGCGGCACTGACATTAAAGGACATTGCCTGCTCTGAAGAAAATCCAGCGTCAAGCCGGGTGAGTGCAGCAAAAAGTATATTGGAATTAGCTTTCAAATCTCACGAAACGGAAGACTTGGAATACCGAATGGCAGAGTTGGAAAAAATCATGGAGGAGGTTTTTCTGAATGAAGAACGCAAAATTAAGGATCAACGCATTGTCGGAAAAAATTCAACAGTTGAGAGAATTGAAAAATGCTGCGGAAGCAAAAAAATATGAAAAGGAAATGGAAAAATGTATTGAAGCCTTCGTCAAAGCGGATCCTATTGCAATCGAACTGATAAGAAAATTGTATAGGATACGATTGCGAGAAATTAATGAGTCTGATTTGGCACAGAATGAGGAGTGGGGTAGTTTAAAGGCAATGCTCGATGAACGGAGGAGGATATTTATTAAAGAATATTGTAAACGAAGCTGCTAAAATTTGTTTATACTTTCTGCCTTTCGGCAAGTGTTATGTTTGATCCGATCAGTAAAAAGAAATCCGATAAAATAAGTTATAAAGAAATATGGTAAAACAATTTATAGCATCTGTGGCATCAACCATAGGATGTTATTTTTTATATGAGTTATCTTGCCGTCATGAAAACAAAAGCGTATAATCATAATACGAACAAATGTTCAAATTGGCAGTGATTTGATGACGAGAACGATCCTACACGTCGATTTGAATAATATTTATGCTAGCGTTGAATGCTTGTATCATCCCGAATTACGCGGTTTTCACGTGGCTGTAACTGGCGATGTAGAAGCACGACATGGCATTATATTGGCTAAAAATCAGTTGGCCAAGCAGTTTGACGTAAAAACCGGTGAAGCCATCTGGCAGGCAAAACAAAAATGTCCCAAGTTAATCTGTTTACCGCCGGATTGCAGTCGAGCTTGATGATCTAGCAGCAAGATTGGAAAAAATTGAGGCTGTTATCAATGAGAAAGAAAAACGGAGGGGGTGAGGAAATGAATTTCAAAAACTGAATGACCAAAATTGAACAGCTTATAGCAGAGACGGAGCAAGGCGAAACGGATGTTTTGACGCCGTAAGAACGGGAACGATATGAAATTTTAAAGGTTGCTCATGAGAAAGCGAATCCTCACAATATGAATTATTTTGCATCATCGGAATTCAAAGAATATCGACGTCTGTTATTCAAAGCGGTCCAGGCAAGTGTTGAATGGGAATAAAAATTCATATGAAAATTAGGATAGTTGTGTACTTACAGAATTCGAAATGGCAGTTATATTAGAGTGGTCAACGTGATGGTTCTGTTGACCAGAACTAATATGTTATTTTTTTGTTAACCGGCAGGAAATAAAAGTACTTCTGGCGAAATAAGAGAGCCGGAAAGCATAACGATATTGATGTTTGAAGATTTTGACCTATGTTGAACAAATAGCTTGACTCCCAAAAAAAGTGGCGATAAGATGGTAACGAGAGTTTTGGGGTTTTACAATAATTTCATATTGACGTTTGGCAAATCTATTGAAAGATAGAGGCGCAAAGCTATGGGTCTAACGGCACGTGCCTATGATCGCCAGGCCGCACACCCTTTTGTTGTTGGTATTATTGCGTTGCCAGGTGAATAGCCTGGCTTTTATTTTTCTGTAATATTTTTGCAGCGTTCAGAAAGGAATGGGAGCATGTTTGACCTTCATACGCATATCCTGCCGGGAATTGACGACGGCGCCAAGGATCTGGAAACCTCTTTGCTGATGCTCCGCATGGCGGCGGAGCACGGCACCAAGAATATCGCCCTGACGCCCCATGTTATTGAAGGGGAGTGGCTGCCGGACTGGGAGCGCATTGTCGCCGCCTGTCATCGTCTGCAAGCCGCAGCGCAGGAGCACAATATTCCGCTCACCTTGTACCCCGGCGCGGAAATTGCCATCCATTACGACAACCTGGAGCGGCTGAAAGGCCCGGGACCCTATTGCCTGAATGGAGGCAAGTATGCTCTGGTCGAGTTGCCGGCGACCCACGTTCCCCCGTTCATCGACGAATTTTTATTTGTCTTGCAGACGCGCGGCATTACCCCGATCATCGCCCATGCCGAACGCCACCCGGAAATCGCCCGCAAACCGGAACTCCTGCTCGAATGGGTCCGCAAAGGAACATTGGTGCAGATGAACGCCCCCAGCCTGACCGGCCGGATGGGCGAAAAAACTAAGGCGGCGGCAGAGCTGCTGCTGTCCAACAATCTGGTTCATGTCGTCGGCTCCGACGGACACGGCCTCAACTTCCGGCGGCCCAAACTCGACCGGGCCGCGCAGCGCATCACCGAACTGGTTGGTGCGGAACGGGCGCACCAAATCCTCATCGTCAACCCCAAGACCATCCTGCAAGGGCGCAGACTGGACATCACCGTACCGGAGCAAATCCAATCCCCGCGCCGCAGTTTTCTGCGCAATATCAAGAAACGAATATGGGGCTAAAACCCAGATTGCCAACTGCTTGAAAAATAACAGCAATTTCAAAACAATCTGTAAATTTCTTTTTCAGGAACTTTATGGGCAAATCCCTTTACAATGTGTATGAAAAGACATACAATATACAATGTTGAAGCAATTTATGCACCAGCATCGTTGCTTTGATTCCGGAGTGGTTGTAAGCGGGTGGCACGGAAGCCTTGATGTTGTTTGTGGGAACTGTATTTTGCAAGGACCATAACCAATTGAATCGATGCAATGCACGTCTGTTTGAATTTTTTTGCCGCTCTTTATGGGGCGGTTTTTGCTTTTCTATATAGCAAATAGAGGAATTAATGGATACGATTCACAGGAGGCTGCTTAATGAAAAAAAGAATCCTAGCTCTTATTTTTACACTGTTCACTATTCTGGCAGCCGGTGGGGTTGTTCAGGCCCAGCCTGCGCCATTGCCGGCCGTCCAAACTGCCGGCGGAGAGTATACGCTGGCGCCGGGCGACATCCTGAACGTGGAAGTCTGGGGTTTTGAGGAATTCAAGCCCCAAAACGCTAACGGCATCGTGGTTCGTCCGGACGGCAAGCTGTCTTTTCCGCTGGTCGGTGAAATTGTCGCGGGCGGCCTGACTGTACCGGCCTTGACCGATGCCATCACTAGGGGTGTGAGCGAATACATCCACAATCCGAAGGTGACGGTCAACGTCTTGAAATTCCATACGACCCGTGTGTATGTGCTCGGCGAAGTGGTCCGTCCGGGCCTGTATGAAATCGAGCGCCAGCACAATCTGCTCGATGCCATCGGGATTGCCGGCGGCCACACGAAAAACGCCGCCAAGAAAAAAGTCTTTATTATCCGGCGCGGCCAGAGCAATGCGCCTATCAAAGCCAACTATGACTCAATTTTGAAAAAAGGCGATTTGAGCCAGAATGTCCTCCTGTCAGACGGCGATGTGGTATATCTGGCGGATAACGGCCGCATCGATTTTGCGCGCGATATCATGCCATTCATCTCCGCTGCCTACTATCTCAATGATATCGGCAATGATTAATATCCTGAAAAACGCGCAACACGACCCCGTTAAATTTTAATCCGGAGGGAATTCAGTGGACGAAACAACAATCGACCTTAAGGATATACTCAAAGTAATCAAAAAACGCCGCCGTCTCATTTTGGGCATTTTTTTGGCATGCACAGTGGCTGCCGCGATCATCAGCCTTTTGTTATCGCCAACCTATGAAGCGGAGACCAACCTGCGGGTGAAACAGCCGAAAAGTCTGGCCAATTCCATGCTGGGCGATCTGCCGGGCAGTCCGGCCAACGCCAAGCAGCTGATGTCCACCTATGCGGAGATCTTGAAAAGTCGGACCGTGGTGCAGGAAGTAATCAATAAGACCCAGGCGGACAAGCCGAAACCGCCAAGCTACGCAGGATTTGTCACTCGGATTACGACTCAGCCAGTCAAAGATACGGAGATTCTGAAAGTGAAAGTCCAGGCGGGATCGCCGGAAGAAGCCAGCGAAATTGCTAATGTGCTCGTTCAGACGTTCAGCGACCGGATGACCTTCCTGGTCCGGTCCGAACAGACGCTGGTGCGGGAATTTATCGGCCAACGGCTTAAGGAATCCAAGAAAGAAGTGGAGCAGGCCGAAACCAAACTGGAAGAATACAAACGCAATGAAAAGATTGTTTCGCCGGATGATGAGATGAAGGCTCTGGTAACGCGCCTGTCTGCCATTGATACAATGTCGGCTGAGAATCGCGTCGCCATTGCCGCGTCACAAGCTAGGGTGTACAGTGCTGATCAGCAGCTGGCCAAAGAAAAACCGGGCTTCATTGCGTACAGCCCGTTGATCCAACAATATAAAGCCAACCTTTCCGAACAGGAAGTAAAGCTCATTACCTTACAATCCAACTATACCGAGAAGCACCCGGAAATCATCTCTACCCGCGCGGCCATTGACGAACTGCGTTCGAAGCTGGCGACGGAAATTGCCCGGGTGATCAATGCGGAAGCGCCGTCAACGAATCCGATCCACCAAGGGATTTTGCAGGGCAAGATCCAGTCGGAAGTGGAGCTTGCTGCCTTCAGCGCCAGACAATCGGCTATCGGTCGGGTCATGAGCGAGAGCGAGCAAATGCTGACCCAACTGCCGGCCAAAGAGCAGGGCTTGGCCCGCGTCCTGCGGGATGCGACGGTAGCCCGCGAGATCTACGTCATGCTGGCCAAACGGCATGAAGAGGCGCGGATCAATGAAGTCATGCAGCCGACAGATGTGCAGGTCATTGACGTGGCGATTGCACCGGATTCGCCGATTAAGCCGCGCAAAACCATGAATGTATTGATTGCCGCCGTATTAGGCTTGTTTGCCGGAACCGGCACAGCCTTTGCATTGGAATATATGAACCGGACGATCCGCACGCCGGAGGATGTGCAGCAGTATTTGGATCTGCCGGTGCTGGGATCGATCCCGGATTTTGACAGCGATACCCGTGAACCGGAAGGCGGTGCATTCGACAAGCTGAAGCGGCTCATGGCCCGTAGCGATGACCGGCGCCACCACCACGATAGTTAAGGGAAAGGGAGGAAATAGCATGTGCGCACAGCGCCGTTTGATTGTCCATGAACAAGCCAAGTCGCCGATTGCCGAAGCCTTCCGCACCCTGCGGACGAATATTCAGTTTTCCAAGATCGATGGCGGCTTGCATACCATCTTGTTTACCAGCGCCGGACCGGGCGAAGGCAAGTCCACCGTCATCGCCAATACAGCAGTGGCAATGGCCCAAGCCGGCAAGAAAGTGATTTTGCTGGATTGCGATTTGCGGAAACCCACCCAGCATAAGATTTTTCATTTGAAGTCCAGAGGAGTGACTAACAGCATTGTAGAGGATATTCCGATCCTGGAGCTGCTACTGGATACAGAGATTGCGAATCTCCGGGTCGTGACCAGCGGCCCGATACCGCCCAACCCATCCGAGTTATTGGGGTCTGCTCATATGAGTGAAATACTCGATACGCTGCAGAAGGAATGCGATATTCTGCTGATTGACGTGCCTCCGGCCGTGGCAGTGACCGATGCCTGCGTACTGGCCTCACGGGTTGACGGAGTAGTGATCGTTCTGGATTCTGTTATGGTACGCCCAGATATGGCGCAGAAGACACGGGATCTGATCCGCAAAGCCCATGGAAATATTCTCGGAGTGATTTTGAACCGGGTCGAAATAGAGAAGGAACACAGCTATTATTATTACTATTATGGGAAAGAAGCTCCAAAACGGTAAAGAGAGTGTTGGTGGTTTGCCATGTGGCGTAGGTTATTAGCACTTGTTTTAATCCTGTACATCATTTTGGTTCCTATCGAAATTGATAATGAAGGATTCAATGAGCCTTATTAGTTTTACTTGAAAGAAGTAATAAACGGTAAAGAAAGTGTTGGTGGTTTGCCATGTGGCGCAAATTGATCGTAGCCGCTTTGTTCGTCACAGATATTCTGATCTTCACCATTGTGCCGTTGCTGTCCTTGTATTTACGCTTGGAGGGACATGTTCCGGCCCAGCTTTATACGAATATGCTCCATGCCTTGCCCTGGTTTATCGTGATCCATGTGCTTGTGTTTTATCTATTTGGTTTGTATCACCGCATCTGGCGTTATGCAGGCATCAATGATCTGCTGGCCATAGCCGGTGCAGTACTGATCAGTTCGATATTGGCAACGCTGGCCTCCTATCAGTTGGGCTTGAATCCGCCCCGCACCGTCTACATACTGAATGTGTTTTTTACATTAACGTTTGTCGGCTCCAGTCGGTTAATGGTTCGTATGGCGGGCTATTTGCGGCGGCGCTTGACCAACGGACGGACCCGCGTCCTCATCGTCGGGGCCGGTGACGCCGGAGCGATGATTGCCCGGGAAATCCAGCAGCGGTATCAGAATGAAAAAAACTTGATCGGCTTTATTGATGATGATACATACAAGCATAAACGGTATATCATGGGCGTCCGTGTCATGGGCGGCCGGGTGGATATCGGCCGTGTGGTCCGAGAGAAGGGCGTGCAGGAAATCATCGTAGCGATTCCTTCGGCTGGCGCTGGGCTATTGCGCAATATCATCCGGGATTGCAACAAGACCCGCTGCTTAGTGAAAACGGTACCGGGCATTTATGAATTGCTGGATGGCAAGGTGACGGTCCAACAGCTCAGGAGCATTGATCTGGAAGACCTCTTGCAGCGCGATCCGGTGGAACTGGATAAGACACAGATTGCCACCTATTTAAGCGGCAAGCGGGTGCTGGTCACCGGGGCCGGCGGATCCATCGGATCGGAACTGTGCCGCCAAATCGCCAAGATGAAGCCGGAGAAATTAATTTTGTTGGGTAAAGGCGAGAACAGCATATACGATATTCATGGCGAGTTAAAAGAGCGGTTTCCGGAATTGTCGACGGAACCGGTCATTGCCGATGTACGCGATGAAAGCCGGATCCGGACGATTTTTCAACAACTGAAACCGGAGGTCGTTTTCCATGCCGCGGCCCATAAGCATGTACCGCTCATGGAGAGTCAGCCGGCCGAAGCCGTACGCAATAACATATTCGGAACCGGATCAGTCGCCAAGGCGGCCGATCAGGCCGGTACAGAAGTGTTCATCATGATTTCCACCGACAAAGCGGTCAATCCCACCAGCGTGATGGGAGCGACCAAACGGGTATCTGAGCTGTGCATCCAGAACCTGAATACGCAGAGCCGGACGAGATTTGCTGCAGTACGGTTCGGCAATGTTCTTGGGAGTCGCGGCAGCGTGGTACCATTGTTCAAAAAGCAAATCGCCAAAGGTGGGCCGGTTACGATCACCCACCCGGATATGAAGCGCTACTTTATGACCATCCCGGAGGCCTCGCAACTCGTGCTGCAAGCCGGATCCATGGCGCAGGGCGGCGAAGTCTTCGTACTGGATATGGGCGAACCGATCAAGATCATTGATATGACCCGCGATTTGATCACGCTGTCCGGATTGGAACCGGGAAGAGATATTGAAATCAAGTTTACCGGCCTGAGGCCCGGAGAGAAACTGTTCGAAGAACTGTTGACTGCAGAAGAAGGCACTAGAGCGACCAAACATGCCAAAATTTTCATGGCGAACCTGAAGACAGTCAATGAATTGAAGTTGAAGCAAGGAATTGATATCCTGCGAACAACGAACGATGACGAGCAGATCCTCGCTACCTTGAAACAACTCGTGCCGACGTATAAGAATGAGCAAAAAGAAGAAGTGGCAGCGGTTAATAAAAATTCTGCAATAACGAATATGAGGGAAAAGGTAATCCCGAATATCCACCAAGCACCATGTCAGGCTGCATCTGGAGCATCTTGAAATAATTTCTGATTTGTGTCGGTTGTTATTTCAACAAGGGGGAAAACAAACATGTTTAAAAATAAGACATTATTGATTACTGGCGGCACGGGTTCTTTTGGCAATGCGCTACTTGATCGATTTTTGAATAATGATATCGGCGAAATCCGCATCTTTTCCCGGGATGAAAAAAAAGAAAATTATTTATGAACTAAAAAATCAAGTTCATATCAGTAATAGCAGTGGTTTGCTTAGTGTAAAAATGTACTGTAGAATGGCTGGCTACATTTTTGTGGATATAATCCTGTGAATTGCCGTTGGGAAAAGTAAAGTGGAGGAGTTAAGCTCAGACAACGCACTTACTGTGACAATAGTAGTAGCAATGGATGATTGTCATCAAAGAGTAATTTATCTTTTCCAGAATCGTTTATCTGATCAATGCCAATGAGAATTTTCAATGCGATGATGGAAAAGAAATTGAAAGATTGAGTTAATTATCGATTAGAAATGCGTAAAACGATTATTGCAGTAATTAGAAATAATGAGAATATTGCAAATAATGTTGAGAAGTCAATCAAATGGTTGAGGTGTTTGCATGCTTTTGGTCACAGGTATTACAGGACATTCAGGTAAATATTTCTTGCAAGAACTTGTTGATAATAAATATGGCGGTTCTATCCGCTGTATTCTTAGAAAGAGCTCCGATACGTTGTTGCTGGATTCCAGCGGATTAAATATAGAGAAAATTGTTGGAGACTTAAACGAGCAAGCCATCATAAATCAAGCAATGATGGGCATAGATACAGTAGTGCACATCTATAATATTGAACACTCACCTGAAATAGTGGAAGCTGCAATCAAAAACAATGTTAAAAGAGTAATATTAGTTCATACAACAGGAATTTACTCGCAGTTTAAGTATGCATCTGAAAAGTATAAGAATATTGAGAAAACAGTTATCGAACAAATAAAAGATGCTTCCTGTCCAACGAAAGTTACAATCTTAAGGCCTACAATGATATATGGAGATTTGTGTGATAGGAATATAAGCAAGTTCATTTATATGGTAGACAAGTGTCCGTTTATTCCGCTGATTAATGGTGGGAAAAGTTTAATTCAACCAGTAAATGCCCGAGATATAGGCAAGGCTTTATTTGCCGTTCTTATGAAACCAGACAAGTTATCTAAAATTGCTTATGATTTATCGGGTGACAAACCAATTACGATGATTGATACGTTTAAACTGATTAGCGATGAATTAGATAAAAAGAGAATTTTTATAAGCGTACCACTAGGTCTTGGTGTGCTTCTGGCGAAAGCCCTGAAAGTACTAACACTAGGAAAAATTGATTATGTTGAAAAAGTGCAAAGAATGGGTGAAGATAGAAGTTATCCTCATGATGATGCAACCAAAGAATTTGGCTATAGCCCTATGAATTTTGAAGAAGGAATTAAAATAGAAGTCACAGAGTCTATTAGAAAGTAATATACCTTTTATGAGAGTGAGAGTATTGACATGAAGATAGCCGTTCTTTCAAGCCATACATCATCCTTATTTTGGTTCCGTATGGATATGATGAAAGATTTCATAAAACATGGTTATTCAGTAATTGCATTGGGTCCAGAGTCTGAAGCAGCATGGAAGGCAAGATTTAAAAAAAATAATATTGATTACAGACAGATTTATGTTGAGCGTAACGGTGTAAACCCTCTTAAAGATATAAAAACGTTCATGGACTTTTATCAGTTTATGAGCAAAGAAAAGCCAGATAAAGTTTTTGCGTACCAAGCTAAAACCGTTATTTATGGAAGTTTGGCAGCGAAGTTAAATGGGATCGACGAAATCTATCTTTTGATAGCTGGGCTAGGGTCGATATTTCGGGGAACAGGTTTTAAGAACAAAATAGTAAAAACAATTATGAAAATACAATACTGGGCGGCTTGTAAAGCGAGTATGAAAGTCTTCTTTCAAAACAAGGATGATAAAAATGAGTTTATTAATAATGGTCTACTTAAAGATAATAAAGTTGTAATTATAAATGGGTCTGGAGTTAACCTTGAAACTTTTAAGCCTGCACCTTTACCCAAAGAACCAGCATTTTTATTCATTGGCAGACTTATTAAGGATAAAGGTATAATGGAATATTTAGAAGCTTCTAGAAGAATCAAGAGGAAATATCCTAATGTAAAATGTATACTCGTGGGACCTTATGATAGCAACCCTTCCGCATTACGGAGAAATGAACTAAAGCCTTATATTGATGAGGGAGTTGTAGAATATTGTGGCGAGCAAAGTGATGTTAGGCCATTTATAGCTGAATGCAGCACCTATATTCTACCATCCTACCACGAGGGAACACCTAAAACAGTTCTTGAATCTATGGCTATGGGACGTTCAATTATAACTAGTGATGCTCCCGGCTGCAAAGAAACTGTGTCAGATGGTGAAAATGGATATCTGGTTAAAGTGAAAGACGTTGAAGGTTTGATTGAAAAGATGGAGTACTTAATATTAAATCCAGATGTAAACCAAACAATGGGTGAAAAAAGCCTAAAACTTGCAAGAGACAAGTATGATGTGAATATCGTAAATCAGTCTATTATTAAGACGATGGGTCTATTATAGAAAAGAAACGTTTGGAATGGATTTATGCAAGAAGATTAATAATAAAGAAGAGAAGTATGCTACAAAAGGATCGTAAAAAGAGGATGGATCTGTTGATGAACAAAGAAACTATAATTTATTTTGGTGGTTTCGAGTTACCAAATAAAAATGCTTCAGCACAAAGAGCAGCGTCTATTGCTAAGTCTTTGAGAGATATAGGGTACAATGTCATTTTGTATGGATTGAGCAGATCATTGTCCGAAACAGGAGGCATCATGGATTGCGATGTCAAGATACAAGGGATTGAAATGAAAGAATGGGCATATCCTGCGAGCACTAAGCAATGGATTAGGCACTTGTATTCTTGTGACAGAGAAATTGCAATATTAAAAAATGTTCAATCGATAAAAATGGTGATTTGTTACAATTATCCCGCAGTTGCTTTGTGGAATCTGCATAGATTTTGCAATGCAAATGACATAAAATTTACTGTCGACGTGACTGAATGGTATGCTCCGTCAAAAAGGAAATTCCCATCCAACATAATTAAAGATATTGATACGTATTTACGAATGAAACATGTTCAGCCATTAATAAAGAATGTAATATGTATAAGTACATTTCTTTACAATTATTACAAAAAGAGCGCAACAAATTGTATTATTGTGCCGTGTACTGTTGATACAACGGAGAAGAAATGGCTAAATGCAGTTGAATATGCGCCTAATAACCCTATTACTTTGGGTTTTGCAGGTGATCCAGGTATTAAATGCGACAAGGAACGTATTGATTTACTTATATCAGTAGTATGTGACTTGAACGCCATGGATTATCCCTGTCGTCTTAAATTGGCAGGGTTTGACCAAAAAGAATTTGAGGATAATTATCCGGAATTATTAACCAAGCCGTTTTATCACGAAAGTATATATTATTTAGGCAAATTGTCGCATGTTGAATGTCTTAAATTAATAAGTAGCGTCGATTATTCAGTTATTGTAAGAGAAAACAAATGTGCAGCACAAGCCGGTTTGCCAACAAAATTGAGTGAGAGTTTTGCATGTGGTACGCCAGTAATTACCACACCCACAAGTAACATTGCTGATTTTATTATTGAAGGTGAAAATGGATTCATCACTAAAGATTTCTCATATGGATCACTATTGCAGACAATTAGGGAAGCATATCTTAATAGAGATAAATTGTTGGATACGCATAAATTTACACGGGAAAACAACGTATTGAAATACAACATGTACACAAATGTCATTGAAGAATTCCTTAACCATACTAATTTTAAGAAAAATTAGTATTTGAAGCATGCAGAAATAGTCGTTGCAAAGAGTTGAAAGAGTGCAACATATGTAGTGTAAATTGAGAACGGCCTATATTGCGAACTTCAATAAAAAAACGAGCACTTCGCTAATAAAATATTGAGCCAATAACGCTTGAAATAAACTGAGCCACTTTCGCACGAAGGCTTTTTGAAATATGAAGGAAAAGATACCGCGTTATATTATGGTATTTATTGAAAAATAGAAATAGAAATAGAAATAGAAATTGGAAGGGAAGGCTTTGCATATGAGTGATGATATAGAATATGCGTTTTTAGGCGGGCTATTTCCTAAACAATTGGAATATCAGATTAAAGCTAAATCAAAAGGACCTTTACAGTATGCTGCAAATACTTTACAGTGGAATTTCGTAAGCGGAATTGAAAGCAATATTGGTTATCCAGTGAAATTATTGAATTGTATGTTCATTGGATCTTTCCCTAAAAGATATCGTGATGCTTATGTAAAAACTCAAAAGTTCAGCCACTCTTTAGGTTCAGACGATATTAATATCGGATTTTTGAATATAACTGTTCTTAAACAAATACTTATCCCAATTTCAATCAAAAAAGCATTAAAGAAATGGATTTTAAATAACAGTAATCGCCAGAAAGTGCTGTTTGTTTATTCATCGAACTATGTTGAAAGCATAAACTATGTAAAAAAAATTAATCATAATATTCATATTTGTCTTATATTACCAGACTTGCCGATGTATATGAATCTGGCAAAACATAATATGCCATTATATAAACTCATAAATTGCAAAAATCAAAGAATGCTTGAAAAAACGCTTCAAAATATAGACAGTTTCGTTTTTTTAACAGAACAGATGAGTAAATATCTGAAAATTGATAGCAAGCCTTATATTGTTATTGAAGGTGTAATTGGCGATTGTGAACTTCTAGAACTTCAACGGATGCAGAATGACCAAACTGATTGTGTCAAACGGATCGTATACACAGGTACGCTTATCAAGAAGTACGGTATTATAGAATTATTAAAAGCTTTCCGTGAAATTGAAGATGAAAATTTGCAATTAATCATTTGTGGTGGTGGCGAAGCAGCGGAGGATATTAAAAAAGCTTCGGAAAATGATCTGCGAATTATATATAAAGGAGTTGTAAGTCCGCAAGAGGCTCGACAAATTCAACTTAACGCCACTGTGTTAGTTAATCCTAGACAAAATATAGGTGAGTATACGAAATATTCATTTCCGTCAAAAATTATGGAATACATGCTTTCGGGTGTGCCTGTAATATGCTATAAGTTAGATGGAATCCCCAGTGAATATAATGATTATTTACTTTATGTAAAACCGGAAGCCGATAAGTCTCATAAAAATTTAAAAAACAAGATTATGGAAATATGTTCTTTGAGTACAAACGCCAGAAGGGAATTGGGAATTAAAGGCAGGGAGTTTGTTTTGAATAATAAAAATAAATTAATACAGTCAAAAAAAGTACTAGAGATGATATTAAGGGATATTAATAAAAATGACAAAACATATTGCTAGAGAAAAGAAGAAAGCAATTGTATTTTGCTATTTAATTTCATTGGCACCGCTGGTATATGCAATTAATGCGATTACATTGCCCATAATTGGAGAAACACCAATTGACACGATAATGGTATATACCTCATTTTTGTTTTTATTTGCAAATGCATTTTTACCAATTATTAAAAGTTTGAATCGATATGTTTATAGTATTTTGTGTTTTACATCAATAAATATTTTGATAGCAATTATGCTATCTCAAAATCCTACAATTATCAGTGATCTCAAGATGGATTTTTTTAATGTTTTGATGGGAGCTTTTTTTGGCTTAATTGTTGGTGCGAGTATTTCAGATTATAAAGTGTTAAAAACGTACTTATTGAAAACAACTAATATTCTATCAATATTGATGATTATTGGCTTTTTGATCAATCAATATATATTGCAAATTGAGTGGGGAACTGTAAAAATGCCCTTTTCATATATGCTTTTACTTGCCACAATGGGTGAATTCTGGAACCTAAAAGAAAAATTCAGCTTGTATCATTTAGTCTTTTTTATAGTAAACATTTTTATACAACTGATTTTCGGGTCGCGCGGACCCATATTAGTACTATTTGTCTTTATAGTGTTAACGCTTCTTCTTCAAAATAAAATTAATAAGACAAAAATGATTAGAAGTGTATTCGCAATTTTGATCATGCTCTTAGGGGTTGTTGGTTTACTCGATTATCAGAACTTGCTTTTAATTGAGGACGTTTCTGCAAATTTTGGTGTGACCAGTAAAACAGTCAGCTACCTGTTGATAGACGACATTTTATATGATAATGGGAGAGATATTTTATCTGAACAAGCAATTGAATTAATCCAGGAATCACCTGCGATCGGCTATGGAATGTTCTCAGATAGGTATAAGTTGGGTACATATACCCATAACATAGTAACCGAATTGTTTGTGGATTTTGGCATAGTTATTGGCATGATCATTTTTGTTTTTATCGTGTATTTAATACTAAAAGGATTATTTTTTTATGATTTTGCCGCAAGAGAAATAACTGCTTATTTCTTGTCGATTGGCTTTGTTAAATTATTTTTTTCTTCTAGTTTTTGGGAAGAACTCCATTTTTGGATATTGATTGGACTTTGCTTATCGATTGCTACACGTCAAAAGAATGATAAACTAGAGAGGAAAATATAACATGATAATTTGTATTTTAGTTTCTAATAGCTTAAAAAAAGATCCCAGAGTCATCAAGCAAGTTAAAGTAGCTGTAGCAAACGGAAACGAAGTGTTTTTTATTGGAACTAGAGATATCAATTATGATAAACAGTTTTTGGATAATGTAGGATGTAATATCAATATTATAGACCTTGGTGAAAAATATGTAGGTGCGCTTCCAAATTTATTTATGAAATTGAAAAGGAGATGGTGCTGGTTTTATTACCCTATTAAAATGATAAAAAGAATAAAGCCGGATATCATTCATGCGAATGACTTTGATACATTGCCATCTGCTTTTCTTGCAGCAAAAAAAACTAAAAGCAAATTGGTATATGATTCTCATGAGATTTTTTGCGAAAATATTAATATTCAAAAAAAGCCAGTAAGGAAATGTATATCAAAAATACTTGAGAGAATGCTTGTTAAAAAAGTTGATGCGATGATTTCGGTCAGCAATGCCGCGGCTAATTATTTCGCCAATACATATGAAATAAAACTGCCGACTGTAATAACTAATTGCCCATACAGTGTAGAACCTACAAAATTAGAAACCAAGGTTAAACATTTTACAGCTATTTATTCAGGAATAATGATAGAGGACAGGGGATACGAAGAATATGTTAAATCTGCTGCATATTTAGAGCATGGTATAAAGCTTGCACTTCTTGGCTATGGACCGATATTGGACAAATTGAAAGCAATTAGCAGCGAGGATAATCTTGATAATAGAGTATCCTTTGAAAAACCTGTTGAAATAGCGGAGATAGTACCTGCAATTTCTAAATTTCATGTTGGAATTGTTGTTACAAAACCATTAAATATTAATTTTCTGTATACTGTTTCGAATAAATTATTTGAATATGTTCAGGCGAGAATTCCAGTAATAATGTCAAATATTCCTGAACATCGCTATTTGAACGAGAAATATAAATTTGGACTTATAATAGATGAAGTATCCCCTATGCAAATTTCTAAGGCAATTAATATGCTTGCTGCTGACCAAGAACTATACGAAACACTTAGTGTTAACTGCGAAAAAATGGCAAAAGAAATGTGCTGGGAAAACGAATCGGAAAAACTGATAAATATTTATAAAGATCGTCATGATAAGCATCTTAATTAACTTTGGGGACAGCTTGATATTGGATTTCAAACATGCTAATGAAACTTAATAAAAACCAGAATTTCGAAGAGTTTAAGGAGTTTAAAATGAGGATCCGATACGAAAAGAGTTTCGACAAATTACCGTCCAATTTGCAGGAGAAAATAAATCATTCCAATGTGTTTTATTCGGAAAATTACAGGAAATATTTGCAAAACAAATCATCTGAAGTGGCATTTTTCTATTCTGATCTTTATATCATGATGGTGCAAATTACCCACAAGTATATATTCAAATATGCTAATTTTCCAACCGAATATATACGGTTGGAAAATAAAATCAATATTACTTCTGAAAATGAATTTTTAAATTATTGTATTGATTATCTAAAAAACATACAGAATGTTCAATGGGTCAATGTCACCCCGGCTTCATCATTTTTTTTGGCATATCCGAAATTCAGTTTGAGGATCCCTTTTGGCAATTATGTAATAAATTTAACTCAATCTGAGGAAGAGATATTTGGAGATTTTCATACCAAACATAGAAATTCTGTAAGAAAAGCTGAAAAATCAGCTGTGGTAATAAAATATGGGCATGAAAAATTACTGAATGATTATATGATTATTGACAATGACACATGGCGACGAAGTGGTGCCAAAGGGTCCCATATTAGTTATTACAGAAACATTATGAAAACTTTGGGTGAGAATGCTGTTGTATTCATTGCATATAAAGATGATATTCCGCAAGGGGGCGCAATTTTTTATTATAATAAAGAGATGAGCTATTATATGTTCGGGGCGAGCAAAAATCAGCCGGAATCAGGATCTATGAACTTATTGCATTGGGAAGCGATAAAGTACATGAAGTCTAATGGGGTAAAACGTTATAGTTTTGTTGGTTGCAGAATTAATGAAGACGAAGATAGCAAATATCATGATATTCAACGTTTTAAAAAACGGTTTGGTGGCGATCTCGTCACAGGATATCTGTTTAAAGTGATTTTGAAAGAGAATTACTTTAAGCTATTCAAATTTTTGGTTACACTTAAAAATAGGTCTTTCAATAACGTCGATGTTATTGATCAAGAATTGCATAAATGGCCAGAACTAGAGATGAATAGAGAATAGGGAGTGCTATGTTACATATATGTTTAAGCTTTGATCATGAATTGTTTTTGGGCGATAATTTTGCTACGGAAAAAGAAATATTGATTGATACTACGGATAGATTATTGGGGGTGTTAGAAAAACATCAGGTATCCGGAACTTTTTTTACCGATGTATGTTCAATAATGAGATATGAAGAATTGGGGATGAATGAATTCCCCAATTTAGTAAAAGAACAATTGCAGAGATTAGTTAATTCTGGACAAGATGTGCAACTCCACATTCATTCGAATTGGCTAAAGTCTTGCTATGTAGACGGAAAATGGAACTTTGATACAGACAGCTATCGTGTACAATACTATACCGAAGCGAACCGCGAAAAGAATAATAACTGGACTATGATGCAAATTATCAAAAAAGGAAAAGAACTATTGGAAAATTTATTACGGAGTGAATGGAATGAATATTCCTGTGTTGCTTATAGAGCAGGTGGATTTTGCATTCAACCGGAAAAGGAACTGGTTTCTTGCCTAATAGAAAATGGTATATTCATTGACTCGTCTATAGCCCCTGGCATTTCTGCGTTAAATTGTGTAAATAGTTATGATTTTAGAGAAAATCCGAGAAAGGTGATGAATTGGTTTATTTCTCCAACTAGCGGGATCAATGGATTTGCTGAGTCGTGTGAACAAAAAAAGATTTTTGAAGTACCTATTGCAACTGCAAATAGAGATTTTGTTCAGTGGATTTTAACAAAGAAAAAGTATATAAATACTCGACCACATCGTGGTAGCTTTATTTCTTTTAAGGAATGCAAAGGTGAGGATACACGCATTGAGAGAAATGATATTTTCAGTAGATTGCGCAAGTTTTACTCAATGCCGGTTGTTCTTTCTTTAGATTCTTACGATGCACAAATATTATATAGTTTTGTAAAACAAATATACCGAAAATATCGATGTGATGATCACGATGTATACATTAGTGTAATATGTCATCCCAAATTAGTTAATGAGAAATTGCTGGATAACCTTGACCGGTTTATTAAAAACATGCAAAAAATTCCAAACGTACGTTTTTGCAACATGAAACATATTTATGAAAAGGTTAAGAAAGAAGGAAAAATATAATGGACATGATCCCTTTAGTAAAACCGTATCTTCCACCGGAAGAAAAACTCATGGATCGTCTTAAGAACATTCTTTATAGCGGTTATATTTCTGAGGGGGAAGCAGTTTACGCATTTGAAGACGAGTTGGCAAAATTAATCGGTAACCCATATTGTTTATCGGTGAATGCAGGAACTGCCGCATTGCATATTGCACTTATGCTGATTGGTGCTGGAAAGGGAGACGAGGTCATAAGCACAGCTTTGACTGCGGAGCCGACAAATACAACTATTGCATTGACTGGAGCAAAAGTTGTATTTGCAGATGTGGATATTCATACGGGGCTCATTGATCCTGAGTCAATTGAAAGCCTCATTAATGAAAAAACTAAAGCAATTATGATTGTTCATTATGCTGGAATGGTTTGCGATATGGATAATATTAATCTGATTTCTAAGAAATATAATGTTCCGGTCATTGAAGACGCTGCACATGCTTTTATGAGCAAATATAATGGAGCATTTATTGGCAATAACTCTGCATATACTTGCTTTTCATTTCAAGCTATAAAGCATCTTACAACGATTGATGGTGGTTTGTTGTGTTTGAAAAACGAGGAAGAGTATAATAGGGCAAAAAAACTTCGTTGGTTTGGTCTTGACAAGAAAATCCCCCGTCTTCAGAATAATATTATAGAAGCGGGTTACAAATATCATATGAATAATGTGAATGCAACAGTCGGTCTTGTTCAGTTGGAATGTTTGGCTGATAATGTGCAGAAATATGTAGAGAATGGTAAATATTATGATGGGGCCCTGGAAAATGTGCAGGGGTTATCGCTGATCCCTTATTATAACAATACAGAACCAAGCTATTGGCTTTATACCATAAAAGTAGAACGACGGGATGATTTTATTAGAAAACTTGCAGAAAATGGCATTGCTGCTTCTCCGCTTCACTTGCGGAGCGACAGACATGCAGTGTTTGCCTCAAGGCGTACACTTTCAAATTTAGATGTGTTTTACAAAGCATTTGTTCATATTCCTTGCGGTTGGTGGCTAACTAAAGAAGAGCGAGAAAAAATTGTCCAAGTAATAAAAAAAGGTTGGTAAAATCAATGATACCATTGTTTAAACCACATATGCCAGAACTCCCGGAGCTTATTTCAATATTAAATAGTGGAGCGCTGGCATATGGTAAATATGGCCATGAATTTGAAAGGAGCCTTTCCAATTTTATTGGTACAGATAACTTAATAGTAACCAATTCTTATAATATGGCAATATTAGTTGCATTGTCCGCACTTGATATAGGGATTGGTGATGAGGTGCTTTTATCGCCCATGGCGTGTCTTGCCTCAACTCAACCGCTTCTTTCGGTGGGTATAAAGGTGAGATGGGTTGACGTAGATCCTACAACAGGAACGCTCTCTCCGGATAGCGTAAGAAGAAGAATAACTAAGAACACGAAGGCGATTATACATAATCATTATTGCGGTTATATCGGATATATTGACGAGATTAACAATATAGGTAGAGAGTATGGAATACCCGTTATTGATGACTGTATTGAAGCCTTTGGCGGGGAGTACAATGGCAAAAAAATGGGCAATGTCGGAACAGATGTAACCGTTTTCTCATTTAATGCGGTGAGAATTCCAAATACTGTTGATGGTGGAGCGGTAGTATTCAAAGATAAATCTGTATGCGATAAAAGTATATTATTACGTGATTGTGGTATAGACAGAAGTCGTTTTAGAGATGATTTAGGAGAAATTAATCCATTTTTTGATATAACAACGATAGGTCATAGTGCAACAATGAGTGATGTAAACGCTTACATTGGTATTCAACAAATGAAGGAAATACCCAATATATTGAAAAAACAAAGAAGGAATGCAAAACAATGGGATGAAAATTTGCAAATGAACTTCCCTGAAGTTGAACTTATAAAACGCACCGGGATATATCCCAATTATTGGGTTTACGGTTTATTGTGCGACAAAAAAAGAGAAACGATACTGAACTTCAGAGAACTTGGATTTTATGCGTCAAGCGTCCACTTGAACAACAATTGTTATAGCATTTTTGGCGATAAAACAGAGCTTATTGGAGTAAACGAGTTTTATAATAAATTTGTGGCATTGCCTTGTGGATGGTGGATGGAATAAAATGTTAAATAATTTTTCGATTAGACTAGTTAAGCATTCAGAACTTAGTGATGCGCTTATAAACCAAGTAATTGCTTTAAAGCAGCAACATTGGCCATATTCTTATGAAAGTCAGATTGACTGGCTAAATGAAAATTTAAGTCAAAATGATTATCATCTTTTAATAACAGATACTGGTGGTAATCTTATAGCTTATATGAATTTAGTTAACAGAAGAGTTAATAATGAGCCAATTTTGGGAATAGGGAATGTATGTGTCAATAAAGATGTGTTAGACAATGGAGTAGGTACATTATTAATGCACATTTGTAAGTACTATGCCAAGCAATTATCGTTAAATTTAGTTTTATTATGCAAGCAGGATTTAGTATGTTTTTACAACAAATGCGGTTTTTTAAAATATGAAAATAAAGTTTATATTGAGGATACCTTTTTTGATAAATGTGTCATGTTTTCTAATTGTGATTATAATCTGGAAAAAGTGATATACATTAATAATAATTTTTGAAATCTATCATGCTGAAAATGGACAACATAGATAATATCCGAATGTAACCTCATAGTATGAGAAAATGAAAAAAGGGATATTAATGAATAAATTATATAAAAACTGGGGATATTTATTATTTTCAAACGTGTTTACAACTGGAATAAGTTTTTTTGCTTTTATTTTTTTGGCAAAAAAACTTTCTCCAGATGGATACGGGGCATTTAATACTTTAATTGCAACAGCAACTTTATTTGCTGCATTCGCAAATAATATAGTTGCAGGCACTGTTATAAATAGAGAAATAGTTTTAAAACCTACGACAGGAAAACATTTATTTAAAAAAGCAATACTACTGCGTACATTAGGCTTTGTAGTAGCTTCTATTTCCTTGGTAGTTTACAATTACTTCACTGATAAAAATGAAGGTGTTATATTAGCTTCTCTTATAGCGTTACTGCTTTCGAATGTAGTTTGGGAGTTATGCGAGCAAATCGCATTTGGATATTTTATTACCAAAATTACAACTCTATTAAAAATATTTGTATCTGTAATATGGTTAGTTGTTGTAATTACGGTGCCTCTTGAATATTCAACAGTGACAGTACTCTTTGTTTTGTATACAGCGATTATGCTTATAATAAGCATTTGTTATTGGTGGATAGATAAGAATAAATTGTTGGTGGATAAAAATAACGAAAATAGTGGTGTATCAACAAAGCAACTGGTCAGAATGAGCACACCATATTTGTGGATGCGAATTTTGGGAGCATTTGGCGACCAAATTCCGATCCTGCTATTAAACGGTTATTCAGGAGCAGCCCAAGTTGCATACTATTCTGTGGGTTCTAAATTTGTTTTACCTATCACATTAATGATAAATACAGGTATAAGTGCTCTATTTCCTTTTCTCACAAAATTATATAAAGAGGATATTGAATCATACAAGAAAAAAATAGCAATCGGTTTCGCCTTTGTCTTAATATTTGGTGCTACAGCAGCAGCTTTTTTTACTGCAACAAGTTCATACTGGCTTGTTTGGATTATGGGTGAAAGATATCTTGATTCTGTTGAAGCATTTAATTATCAAGTGTGGTTCGCAGTATGCCTCGGGTTTGATTTGATTTTAGCGATGGTATTATCATCTTCATACAGACAAAAAACCTTAGCAATAATTACAACAATTGACATCGTGATTTTACTTCCCATACTACTTTTGGCTATGCCATATGGAGCAAAGGGTGTTGCGATAGCTAAGTTAATTAGTGCTCTTATTTCAGTAATTTATCATGTGTTTGTTGTAATTTTTGCGTTAAAAATCAAATTAAACAACTCAATGTTCTACCTATCCTGTAGCTATTTTGTAATTTTATTAAGCATTACTATGCTAACAACGCAATTATGGATGAAAATTGGATTGTACGTAATTGTGATTTTTGTGTATATGTGTTTTAAAAATTCACCTTTAAGAAGTATTATTGCGCTAATAAAAGATAAATTGAAAAGTATGAATAGAGGCGAAGAACATTGAATATAGCAGCAATCGTAATTACCTATAATGATGGATATAAATTTCAGGAATGGATTATACATCACCAGGAATACAAGGATGAAATATATATGCATATAATTGTAGATAATTGTTCAGAACCTGAATATTTGAAAAAAGTTGAAGAAAAGTTTACTCATTCGGTTATCATTAAACGAGGCTCTAATGGTGGTTGTACTGCAGCCTATAATGATGGAATTAAATATGCATTAAGCCATCCAGAGGTTGATGCAATTATGCTAATTGGTAATGACATAAGGCTTGAAAAAGGCGGGGCTACTACTTTATATAATTTATTAATGAGCAATAAGCAGTATGGGATGGTTGCTCCAATACTGCTGGAGAAGGATTCTGATACAATTAGTGATTTCGGGTGTACAATATCAACAACACTCTCGATGGGTCCTTTTAACGCTGGTGAAAAAATTCATGATGTTGGTGTAGATACACATGAAGCGGAGGCTCTTACTGGCGGAATGAATCTGTCTAAAAGAGAATTCTATGAGATTGTCGGCTTACAGGATGAAAAATTGTTTATGTATTCTGATGAAGTTGATATGGGAATTAGGGCACTCCAGAATAATTTCAAAATGGTAGCTACCAAAACTGCTAAATCATGGCATCAGCATATAAATATGTCTGTTCAAAGTGATACAAGACACCCTTTTAGTTCCTATTTAATTGGGCGGAATAAAGTGTATCTATCTAAAAAACATTTTAATTTTTCTAGAACGTTATACGTTTTTTTACATTATGCAAAAAAAGCTTTTATGGGATGTACCATATCGACCCTTAAACGAAATGACAAGGCTTTTCAAAGTAATTTATGGCTATTATACGGTGTTATTAATGGGTTATTAGGAAATATGAAACATAATAAATATAGTCAGCCATTTACGGACAAAATTGTTTAAAAAACCAAGAAACGCTGGTATAAGAGCGAAAACGGAAATATGTAAATAGTAATAGAGTGATTAGGAGTGACAATTATGATCAATGTGATAGGACTCGGCTACATAGGCCTACCAACAGCCCTAGCTTTATCTGCTAATGGAATTGAGGTAATAGGAACTGACTACGACAAAAATATAGTTGAAACTTTAAATGAAGGGAAGGTAACCTTTGAAGAAGAAGGGTTAGATGAACTTTTCCAGTCGGCGGTTAAGGCTGGAATTAAGTTTACCACCGAGTATATATCAACTGATACGTACATAATTTCAGTTCCTACGCCTTACAATAAAACAAATAAAAAGATTGATGCTTCTTATGTAATCACCGCTGTGAAGAACATTCTGGATGTATGCTCAAAAGGTACGACTGTTGTTATAGAATCAACAATCTCGCCGGGTACAATTGACTGTTTTGTTCGGCCCATAATCGAATCTAACGGTTTTACCCTCGGTGAAGATATACATATAGTTCATGCTCCTGAACGTATTCTGCCAGGTAATATGATTTATGAGTTGAAACATAACTCCCGGACAGTAGGAGCTGATGATGTTACTATTGGTGAAAAGGTAAAGCAGATATACAAAACATTCTGCAAAGCTGAGATTGTTGTAACTGATATCCGTACAGCCGAGATGACTAAAGTTATAGAAAATACTTTCCGTGATATAAATATTGCTTTTGCTAATGAGCTTGCAAAAATATGTCGTTCTGACAATATGGATGTTTACGAGATAATTCGTATTGCCAATAAGCACCCACGAGTAAATATACTTCAACCTGGCCCTGGTGTTGGAGGTCATTGCATTTCTGTTGATCCGTGGTTCTTGGTTGGAGATTACCCAGGCCTTGCCAATATTATTCTGGCAGCAAGGAAAATTAACGATTCAATGCCTGCATTTGTCTTAGAACGTATTCACGATATTATGAAAGAAACTGGCGTAAAAGATGTATCAAAGGTTGGCTTGTACGGTTTAACTTACAAGGAAGATGTTGATGATGTAAGAGAAAGTCCTACGCTTCAAATGATCGAGTGTATGAAAAAACATCTTGCAAATGGCATCAAGATATATGATCCTTTTGTAAAAAAAGATATTGTTGAAAATCAGTACCATAATTTTGATTGTTTTTTAGATGACATTGATATTATTGTTATTCTTGTAGCACATTCAGAAATTAAAAAGAATATTAGCAAACTCAATAACAAAATAATATTAGATACAAAAAATATTTGTTATATGGAAGGCGTGTATAGACTTTGAGAACAAAAACACGGTGGCTGAATAATATTGTGGTGTGAAAGGATTAAAAATAAAGTAATGTATATAAAATAATTAAAGGTGGAAACTCAAAATGAGTTTATACAAAAAGATTATAAATAGGCAAGAGAAGATGTCTTTGATCGGGTTAGGTTATGTTGGAATGCCGATAGCGGTATCCTTTTCAAAAAAGGCAGATGTTATAGGTTTTGATGTAAATAAGACAAAAATTGCGTTATATAAAAAAGGCATAGACCCAACGAATGAAGTTGGTAATGACGTAATTTCTACCTGTTCGGTTGATTTCACATCAGACGAAAGAAGGCTTAAAGAAGCCAAATTTCATATTGTTGCTGTACCAACACCAGTAAATGCGGACCATACGCCAGATTTAGGACCTATTAGAGGAGCCAGTAAAACTCTTGGTAGAAATCTTAATAAAGGATCCATTGTAGTATATGAATCTACGGTTTATCCTGGTGTAACAGAAGATATTTGTATTCCGATACTTGAACTGGAATCTGGATTAAAATGCGGTGTTGATTTCAAAATTGGCTATTCCCCAGAACGCATTAACCCAGGGGACAAAACACATCGATTAGAAACTATCGTGAAAATCGTATCAGGAATAGATGAAGAAACTCTAGAAACTATAGCCAATGTTTATGAATTAGTGGTTGAGGCAGGGGTGCATAGGGCTGAAAGTATTAGAGTTGCTGAAGCTGCAAAAGTAATTGAAAATAGTCAGCGTGATATCAATATAGCTTTTATGAATGAACTATCCATTATCTTTAACAAACTGGGTATTGATACAAGGGCTGTGCTTGAGGCGGCAGGAACGAAGTGGAATTTCTTAAAGTTCTATCCTGGATTGGTTGGAGGTCACTGTATTGGAGTAGATCCATACTATTTGACGTATAAAGCAGAAGAACTGGGTTACCATTCTCAGATTATTCTCTCTGGCCGCCGTATCAACGATGACATGGGCAAGTATGTAGTGGAGAGCCTTATTAAAAAGCTTATTAAAGCTGATGTTTCGGTTAAAGATGCTAAAGTTGCTATTTTAGGCTTTACATTTAAAGAAAATTGTCCGGATATTCGTAATACAAAAGTGATTGATATAGTAAAGGAGCTTGAAGAGTACGGCATTTCACCAGTAATAGCAGATCCTGCGGCAAATGTTGAAGAAGCGAAAAAAGAGTATGGCATCTTGTTACATTCGATGGAAGATATAAAGAATATGGATGCTGTCGTGTTAACAGTTCCACACGATGATTTCTTAAAATTGACGAAAGCAGATTTGGATATATTTTACAAAGATAGACCAAATAAAAATAGAGTGTTGATCGATATTAAGGGGATATTCAATCGAAAAGAGTATGAGGCCGCTGGTTATATATATTGGAGACTTTAAAAAGCGAGTAAGGAGACTGTTGCTTATGGGTTATAATAATTTATCATTTGCGATGAATGAAATTTTTCTCGTGACAGGAGGTGCTGGTTTCATTGGCTCTAATCTTTGCGAGGTCTTATTGAGAAGAGGGCATAAAGTTCGTTGTTTAGATAATCTTTCAACTGGTAGAAAAGTAAATATAGATCCTTTTATGACTGATCCAAACTTTACTTTTATTAAGGGTGATATTCGTGATTTTGAAACATGTAATACAGCTTGTGACGATGTAACATTTGTGTTGCATCAAGCAGCATGGGGCAGTGTTCCAAGAAGCATTGAGATGCCGTTGTTATATGAAGAAATCAATATTCGCGGCACGTTAAATATGATGGAGGCAGCTAGACAAAATGGTGTGCGGAAATTTGTTTATGCTTCCAGTTCTTCTGTTTACGGAGACGAACCGAACCTTCCCAAAAAAGAAGGTAGGGAAGGAAACCTTTTATCACCTTATGCTTTTACAAAAATGGCAAATGAGGAATATGGAGCACTTTACTCGAAACTTTATGGGCTTGATACTTATGGCTTGAGGTATTTTAATGTTTTTGGTAGGAGGCAAGATCCAAATGGTGCATATGCTGCAGTTATTCCTAAATTTATCAAGCAACTTATGAATAATGAACGCCCTACTATAAATGGCGATGGAAAGCAAAGTCGTGATTTCACATATATTGAGAACGTAATTGAAGCTAACTTAAAGGCATGTAAAGCATCCCATGGGGCAGCTGGCCAATCGTATAATATTGCGTACGGTGGCCGAGAATACTTGATTGATATTTACCATGAGCTGTGTAATTCATTAGGTAAAAAAATTGAACCTGAATTTGGAGTAGAACGGAAAGGCGATATTAAACATAGTAATGCTGATATAAGTAAAGCGAAGGAAATGTTTGGCTATGATCCGGACTGGAATTTTGATCGTGGGATAGAGGAAGCCATACAATGGTATAAGGAAAATTTATGAACGCAGGAGAAATGAAAAATGTTTAATAACAAAATTTTATTAATAACAGGGGGAACAGGATCGTTCGGCAATGCCGTATTAAATAGATTTTTAACGACTGATATCGCAGAAATACGAATATTTTCCCGTGACGAAAAGAAGCAAGACGACATGCGTAAGTTATATAAAAATGATAAAATTAAATTTTACATCGGTGATGTGCGAGATTTGCAGTCTATCAAAAATGCTATGCATGGGGTAGACTATATATTTCATGCTGCTGCTCTCAAGCAAGTTCCATCTTGTGAATTTTTCCCATTGGAAGCAGTGAAAACCAATGTGCTGGGTACAGACAATGTTCTTACGGCTGCCATAGAATGCGAGGCACAAAAAGTCATTTGTTTGTCTACTGATAAAGCAGCCTATCCTATCAATGCAATGGGGATTTCAAAAGCGATGATGGAGAAGGTCTTTGTTGCTAAGTCACAGAAAGTGGATCCGGAAAAAACTCTTATCTGTGGTACGCGTTATGGGAATGTTATGGCGTCTAGAGGCTCGGTAATTCCGTTATTTATTGAACAGATAAAGAAAGGACAACCTATAACAGTTACAGATCCAAACATGACTAGATTTTTAATGAGTCTTGCAGAAGCGGTAGAACTTGTAGTGTTTGCGTTTAAAAATGCGCAAGCCGGGGATATAATGGTACAAAAATCACCAGCTTCGACAATTGGTGATTTGGCACAAGCTGTAAAAGAATTATTTGATGCAAATAATGAGATAAAAATTATAGGAACTCGGCATGGGGAAAAAATATATGAGACTCTTCTGACGCGAGAAGAGCACATAGTCGCCACTGATATGGGCGACTTTTATCGAGTGCCTGCTGATAAAAGAGATCTAAATTATGATAAATATTTCGTTGAAGGCGACCAGAAGTTATCCGCTTCTGAAGAATATAACTCTGACAATACACAAAGATTGAATATGGAACAGATAAAAGAAAGATTATTAACTCTGGAGTATGTTCGAAAAGAACTGAAAAACTGGAGACGAAAAAAATGAAGATATTCGTGACCGGTGCGAAAGGGTTCATTGCGAAAAATTTGATTGCTGAATTGAAGGCACAAGGATATTCGGATATTCTTGAGTACTCTAAAGATGATAATCTTTCTTTATTGACGGATTATTGCAAGGATGCTGATTTTGTATTTCACCTTGCGGGCGTAAATCGTCCAACTGAGCAATCTGAATTCATGGAAGGTAATTTTAACTTTACTGCTTCCTTGCTGGAAGGATTGAAAAAAAATAATAATATTTGCCCAATTATGATTGCATCTTCCGTTCAAGCGACTATGGACAATCCCTATGGAAGAAGTAAAAAAGCCGGAGAAGATTTGCTATTCAATTATTCGAAGGAAACGGGCGCAAAAGTGCTTGTGTACCGATTGCCCAATGTCTTTGGCAAATGGTGCAGACCCAATTATAACAGTGCGGTTGCTACGTTCTGCCATAATATTGCCAATGGTTTGCCGATCACAGTAAATGATCGCAATGTTTCTATGAAACTAGTTTACATTGACGATGTAGTTGGAGAACTGATCAAAGCATTGGAAGGTAAGGAGAATATGAGTGGGGATTTTTGCGAAGTTCCAATAGTTCATTCCACCACTTTAGGCGAGATCGTTGATCTTATTTACTCATTTAAGAATAGCCGTGAAGAGCGATCGATACCGCTGATGGCGAACGAATTTGCCAAGAAATTATATAGCACCTATTTAAGCTACTTACCGGCAGATCAGTTTGCCTATTCGCTAAAAATGAACACGGACAACAGGGGATCTTTTACGGAATTTATCAAGACGCCTGAAAGAGGGCAAGTATCTGTTAATATTTCTAAACCGGGGATTATAAAAGGGAATCACTGGCATAATACTAAAAACGAGAAATTTCTTGTTGTATGCGGTAAAGGAGTTATTCGTTTTCGAAATTTCAGTTCAGATGAGGTCATAACTTACAATGTAAGTGGCGAAAAACTAGAAGTTGTCGATATCCCCCCTGGATACACTCATCATATCGAGAATATTGGCGAAACAGATATGGTGACGATCATGTGGGCGAATGAGCCGTTTGATCCTGATAAGCCAGATACGTATTTAATGGAGGTGTAAGATGGCAAACCGTTTAAAGCTCATGACTATTCTTGGCACACGGCCGGAGATTATCCGTTTGTCGGAAGTGATTAAAAAATGTGATACTTATTTTGACCATGTTTTGGTTCATACTGGTCAGAATTGGGATTATACTCTCAACCAGATTTTTTTTGAGGACCTAGGATTACGGGAACCCAATTATTACTTGGAAGCTGTTGGAAAAGATTTAGGGGAAACAATTGGCAATATTATCGCAAAAAGTTATAGCCTCCTTGCGGAAGTGAAGCCGGATGCACTTCTAATCTTAGGAGATACAAATTCCGCTTTATCAGCAATAGCGGCTAAAAGGCTCAAAATACCAATTTTCCATATGGAGGCTGGCAATCGATGCTTTGACGAGAACCTGCCGGAAGAAACAAACCGTAGAATTGTTGATCATATCGCTGATGTGAATTTATGCTACAGCGAACATGCTCGACGCTATTTAAATTATGAGGGTATTGCCAAAGAACGGACTTACGTAACTGGTTCCCCAATGGCAGAAGTATTAACTGCCAACATTAACAAGATCAAGAACAGCCAAGTGCTTAAACAATTGGATTTACAAACAGGGAAATATATTTTACTGTCTGCTCACCGTGAAGAAAATATAGACATTGAAAAGAATTTTTTTGCTTTAATGCATGCAGTCAATGCCATGGCTGAAAAATATGATATGCCGATTATCTATAGTACTCATCCGCGCAGCGCAAAATTTATTGAACAACGAGAGTTCAAGTTCCATCCGAAGGTAAGAAGCTTAAAACCGTTTGGTTTTTCAGATTATAATCATTTGCAGTTAAATGCATTTTGTGTAGTATCAGATAGCGGAACAATTCCTGAAGAGGCTTCCTATTTTAAGTTTCCTGCTGTATGTGTGAGAACAAGCACTGAACGCCCGGAAGCGATTGATAAAGGTAACTTTATTATTGGCAGCATTACCACGGAACAGGTGTTGCAAGCGGTTGAACTTGCCGTTGCTATGCATGCAAATGGTGATCTTGGGGTCACAACGCCGGATTATGCAGACGAAAATGTGAGCGTGAAGGTTGTTAAAATTATTCAAAGTTATACTGGTATAGTAAATAGAATGGTTTGGAAAAAGTTTTGACCGACAGGAGATCTCTTGCAGTTTGAATAAGAAATAGAACTATTGTATTGACTCTCGAGAAATATGGCAGTAAGATAATGTCAAGAGTTTTCTGTTTTTGCAATAATTTAATATTGTTCTTTGGCAAATCTATTGAAAGATAGAGGCGCAAAGCTATGGGTCTAAAGGCGTTATGCCTATGACTGCCAAGTTGCACATCTTCTTTATGTTGATGTTGATGTTGATGTTGATGCGTTGCCAGGTGAATAACCTGGTTTTTATTTTGGGATAAATTATTATTAAAAAGGGGGTTATCAGGCGTTGAAAAGGTTATTTGATATCTTGTGCTCATCGGCGGCTCTGCTGGTATTAAGTCCGTTGTTGATCGTGGTGGTTATACTTATAAAAATGGATTCCCCTGGTCCGAGCCTATTTGTGCAAAGGCGGGTGGGGATCAATGATACGGAATTTTTCATGTACAAATTCCGCACGATGGTGGTCGGCACCCCGAATGTGGCGACGGATAAACTGACAAACAGCCAAAGCTATATTACCAAGGTTGGTTATTATTTACGCAAATACAGCATTGATGAGTTACCGCAATTATTGAATATTATTAAAGGCGATATGTCGATTATTGGACCGCGGCCGGCTCTATACAACCAAACGGAATTGCGGCAAAGGCGCAATAAAATGGGAGTAGCAGCCATCCGGCCCGGTCTCAGCGGCTGGGCGCAGGTAAACGGGCGGGATGATATTTCTCTGCCGGAAAAAGTGAAATTGGACTTATACTATCTTAAAAAGCAAACTTTCTGGCTGGATTTGAAAATTATTTATATGACTGTGTTTAGCGTCTCAGAAGGTACCGGCATTGTGAAAACGGAAAACCGGGCTTAGGTGTGTCGTCAATCGTAATGAAGCTGTTGAAAGAATAGTAGGGTGACACAAATGAAAAATGTGAGCCGAAATACGATCATGGCATGGATGCTTGTTTTCTTCTGGGCCATCCTGATCTTTTTCCTATCCGCTCAGCCGGCCGAGACGTCTAATCAATCTAGCCTGCGGGTAACGGAATTGATTGTCGTAACCGTGGCGAAAGTGGTTGCCCCGGACATAGATGCGGAGAAGTTGGCTGGTATCGTGAAGCACTTTAATAACCTGGTAAGAAAGTTGGCCCATAGTGGCTTGTATTTTGTCCTGGGGCTACTGCTGGTCTGTGCCGCGGCCAAAATGGGAGTAACGAGTGAATGTAAGCTGTATACTCTTACGTTCTTGTTTTGTCTGCTGTACTCTGTTACTGATGAGTTTCATCAGATTTTTGTTCCCGGTCGAAGCGGACAAATTTCTGATGTGATCATTGATGCAAGCGGAGCGGCAGTAGGCATAGGAATATGTTGGTTAGTTCAAAGAATAAAAAAACAATGAGACTGATTTAATAAGTTTAAGATTGGGCCGGATACCAGGACAAATTCCCCAATGTTGATGGAACCAATGGGTTTTGCGCTGAATTCGGTGTGCATAATGAAGTAGAAGGACGCGTACGGCGCAAGGCACAATAGAAGAAAGAGTCTATGGTAGCTAGTGAGACTGCAGTGTGCCAGAAAGCTACCAATCAACAGAAGAGTGTTCTGTGATTGAAGAGAGAGCAGGCGGGTAAGATGCTGTTGTGTTTGATTAAAGCACTGTATAGTTTTGCATCTACCGCTCGACCACAATGTAGCCGAGCTTTTTTTGATCAATGCACGTTCGTATTACCAGTGCGATCAGCAGTAATCCCCATAGCAAGAGAGTGAATTGTTGGGTCATAAGGTTTGTTATTTTTAAGGCACCCATATAAGACTTGTGCCAACTTTCCACAAACATGTCCCAACGCCTTCATCTTAGGCATACTTCTTTGCAACAAGCGGTTGTAATGTGTTCTGAACGGAGTTTCGTCATTATGCGGCCCCATCATTGTAAAGCACATCTGAAACAGAACCCGACGGGTTTCACGAACTCCTTGAAAAGAAAGATGTGTGCTTTGAACTGATATACCTGACTGTCTATTCTCGGCAACAAATCCCATGTATTTTTTAAACTGTTTATAATTTGTAAAACGATTGATATCGCCAATTGCTCCTATTAGCGTGCAAGCCCATGTATAGCTCATGACTGGGAAAGAAAACAGTATTTCTTTATATGGGTGATTGTCTACAAGCTTTTTTATTTCAGCGTCCATTTTTTCAATGAAACCTTCCATACGATCTATATCCTCAACAAGTAGTTGCTGTCGGTTAAGCAAAAATGATGTGTCGATAGTTAGTGCATGGCTTAACAGTGTTTTTAACTCTTTGCTTCGTTTTTTGGCAATAGATTTTGCTCCAAAACTAATGAAGTCTTTATATAGCGTTTCTTCAGATTGAAGAGACATCAATTCTATTGTTGGATATTTGGTTATCAATTTACGTACTGTACGAGTGGCCGTTCCGTTAGAAAATATACTTTTAAGGTCAGGGTGGGTAACAGAAAGAATTTGTTGTAGTTGGTTTTTTCGCCTCGTTAACTGTTTTTGCATCGACCAGCGTTCTGCGGCTTGCGCTTTAAAAAGAATTTGCATAGGCGCTGTGCTGTTCATCAACCTAATGCCATATATTGAAGGAGTCAATGTCTTTTGAAATCCCATATATGCCAGGACCTTGCAATCAATTTTATCACTTTTTTCCCGTATGCCAAGATTACGTTCGCGGAAATCTTTCACAGCCTTGTTATCTACAAAATGCACAACGTACCCTTGTTGTTTTAGAACCTCTATTAATGCAAAACCGTAATAACCACCGGTTGGTTCCAAAAGAATACAAAAATCCAACGGATTGGAAGAAGCGGAGGAAAAGAATTGGAGCAAATGTGAAATTCCTTCACCGTCTGCATTAAATCTAATAGTATTGCTTCTTTTCCAACTTTGTTGCATGTCACTAAATGCTTTGTCAATAATACAAGATGCTTCATGAAATTTATAACCGATATCGATCCCCACGTAAAAAAAATGAGTTTGGGGTTGATTAATCGTTTTAACAATATTCATTTGTACTATAGGTAGGAACGAATTGTTATCCTTCATGGTAACACACTCCTATATCTTAAAATAGTGTTATTACTATCCTATCCACAGGTTACCATAACAAGTCAAATCTTTTCAATGTGATAAATTATGGTTAAAATGCGACAATTTCCACGTTAATAGCAGTAGGCCCTTTATTTCCAAAAGTCGATACATATTGTTGTTTTCCACAAGAAGTTTTAATATTATATTCTTTTTTTAGTGGAAAATTCTTTTTATACGGTGCATTAAATATGAAAGCATGCCGCTTATTTATAAAAACAATCGCAAGTGGTATCTCGGGAGAGGTTATCACAATGATTTTATCTGGGCTTGATCTTGAAATCTTGATGAAAAAAGAGAAGTTCCCAACCAATCCACAACTGTCCAATCAAAATGATTGGCAGCACATTGGACTAAGGGATACTTCTCAATAAAAGTATATATGATTTTACCTATAAAAAGAAGGCTCCCAAAGGGGGTCAGTTGTCTAAGTGCGTTAGCAACAGATTCACTGAAGAAGTCCTTCTGATTTATATTATAAGCATTATATGGTGTTTAGGCAACTCAATTAGCGAATCGCAATGTAGATAATAAATGTCTATGGATAACATATGCGGACATTACTTCGAAAACAGTCGAAAATCCGGGATCTCGTGAAAGAGCACTACTGAGACTTGGAAAAAAAGTATAGGAGATGAATGGAGTAGATGAAGATGAATGTTAATTTGAATATGCTTCCCAATAGTGATTTAGTGGATTTAGTGGAAAGAGAATTAGAAAGGTACAATGAACAGCAGGGTCATTCGGAAGTAGGTTATGGCTTATTAGATATGAGAAAATTTCAGGTATATTATCAACAACTAGGAAGATGCTTATATGGTAGTAAGAGGGCTGTTGAAGTCCATGCACGCGTAAAAGCACTATTGGATAGCATAATTACTATGCAAGTAAAGAACGTGTTTTGAGCTGATCAAAAGCAGAACCAGCTATTATTAGGGAAGAAAAGTAAAATAATCGGGGTATGGGATGTCTCCGCGTATAGGCGTTCATCATAAACAAACCTTATGCGGAAGCTGAAATGTTGAATTTCCATTATATAGGGCATAGCAGTTAGACGGAGATCTGTTCGAGAAGGTTTATGGGAGATATGGAATTAGTATTAGGAAGCTGGGAATTCAAATTTGATTGTCCTTAAAATAAAAAAACAGGTTATTATTAGACCTCTTGACGGGATAAAATTATGGCCTTATTTATGGCCTTATCGTGCCTTATGAACGATGAATAAAGGTTAATGATCGTGAATGGAAGATTATGATGAAGCTAGTAAATTCAATGGTTTGTGAGCGTTCGTAAATGGTGCTAAAGGGTAGGTATTTGAATGGCATTCAAGAGGTCAGCGGTTCGATCCCGCTTATCTCCACCAGGAAACACAGGCTTTGAGGCATTTTGCTTCAAGGTCTTTTTTATTTTGATGCCCATTTGTGACTGTCAATTTCAGGACTTCCAAGGCATGGATCTCTTTGGCTTCCCAACGTTTATAGATATCTTTAAATTGCTCTTTGATTGCAATTCTGCATCTACCATAGGGATACCTTCTTTGATTGCCAAGTGTAGTTTCTAGTGTTTGTAAAAATTACTTGCATTTCTACTTATAACATTTATTGACAATTATAATTTTGCCGCATATAATGAAGGCAAGAATTTGAAAGTATTGGAAAAAACTAAAGAGGTGTTTTAGAGATGAAAAAGGGAAGCCTGAAGGCAAAACTAATTTCTAGTCTCCTTTGCGGAGCATTGTTGTTTACAAATAGTTCATTTGCTTTTGCAGAAAATCAACAAGACGTACCAGAAAACATTAACAGCAAAGTGGAACGTATTATATCAGAAAGTAGTAATACTTCCACAGTTGTACAAGTTTTGGATGTTGTCCCTGGTCATGTTTATATTCCGCGAGGAACGACTTTTGAGATTGAATTGGTAGAGGCAGCTAGTTCAAAAACAAATAAAAAAGGGGATAATATTGCAATCAGAATGGTGGATAACCTTATTATAAACAATGTTACGATCATTTCAAAAGACACTATCGGAGCAGCACTAGTAAGTGATGCTCAAAAAGCTGGTGGTTTTGGGAGAAAAGGATCGATGACCATTAGTCCTCAATCAATCAAAACGGTTAACGGGGTAAAAGTTCCATTGAAAAGTGAGTTAAAGGGTGCTGGTCATGCTGACGGTGGGGCAGTCGCGGTAGCAGTTGCAGTAAGTTTGGTTGGTGGGATATTTATGAAAGGCAGCAATATAAATTACCCAGCAGGCACCAAAATTAAAGTTGCCGTTGAAAAAGATACCGATTTGAAGGTTACGCCAGAAACATTAGCTGCAGAAATGGATTTGTCCAAACCGCAAGGAAATAAACTCCTCCTCACCGTTAGATAGAAATACAAAAGAGTGATATCCATTTTAGTGTATTCTATCCAAAAAAATGGCAATAGAATAGGAGAGCTAGGAATAACTGAACTGTATTGGACTTAAAGCAAAGAAGGGCAAATATAAAATATGTATACAAATCTATTTCAAAGGAAGATAAGATATTATAACGAAACATATAACAAATAATGATTTTTAAGCGCTCTATGCTTTTACGATTGGGTCAGTTTTATCTGTACTCATTTATTGATGCCAAGAAGTATTTTTTTGTGAAGGAGTTGCCAAAATGTCTTCATTCAAACGTATCTTTTTAAGAGCCCCAGAAAGCCAAAAAGATCGTTATTTGGCATTATTAAATCATTTTGAAGTGGGTATGATAACCGATGATATGAAATTTTTCATTTTATGGTTAGCCGGTCAAGACAAGTGGCGCGGAGGTCAACTGCTATCTATACTTGAAAAATTAAACGATGATGAAAAATATTTTCTTTTATGGATTTCCAACCAAGACATATGGATAAGGAAACCGCTTCTATCCCTGGTTGGCAAAGCAACAAAAAATAAGTCAGTTGCGAATGAAGTAGAGAATGAACATATAACATTGTTTTAATGCCCAAACGAGTTGGGGAACAAGGCATGGTGACGCTTCTGGAAAATTGTTACAGTGGAAGGACACTCTGTAGATACATAACATATTTCCCCAAAACAAATATCGCAAAATTCAAAATCATCCATCTAAACATTGGAAATACTATTTCAATAGAGTATAATATGATTGAAACGTTTGAAATATTCTTTAGTTAAAAACAGTATTGGCAAACTTACTGAAAGGTAAGGGCGCAAAGCCGTGGGTCTAAAAGCCACGGAGACGGGCTCATGACTGCCAGGCCGCACCGGACATCCGGTTGTGTTCTGGCAGTTTTTTGTTGTATTCACGTAAAAGGCGAATAGGAAAGTTGGTGACATAGGGCGTGAAAAAAATTGTTATTATTGGAGCAGATGCGACCGGCCTGAAAGCGGCCTCCAAAATCCGACGATGTGATTCCAAAGCGCAGATCACAGTTATCGACAAAAGCGACATAATCTCTTACGGTGCGTGCGGTCTACCTTATTATGTGTCAGGAGAAATCGAACATATCAACAAACTTATGATGACCGCTGATGGCGAAATCCGTGATGCTGCATACTTTAATACAAAACATATTGATGTGTTAACAAGGACGTTGGCAACCAAAATTGATCGTAATAACAAAATGGTAACTGTGAAGAATCTTATAACGGAAGAGGAAAGTTTACTGCCCTATGACAAATTGGTAATTGCAACAGGAGCTTCGCCTGTAAAACCTCCTTTGCCAGGAATAGAACTAGGCAATATTCATCAATTTTGGCATCCTCACGATGCGATAATCATTCGTCAGGGATTGGAAGAGGGGATATTTAAGAATGGTGTGATTATTGGTGCTGGTTTGGTTGGAATGGAAATGGCGGCAGCGTTAAAGATGCGGGGGCTCAATGTAACCGTAATTGTCAGGAAGGATAGGGTATTTACTGCCTTTTTAGACGAAGAAGTTGCTAAACAAGTGACGGAATATTTTCGTGAAAAGGGAATTGCGATTTTAATATTTGAAAACGTACAGAAATTTATCGGAGATACTGTCGTAAACCAAGTTCGAACAGATAAGCAAACCATTCCGGCGGATTTGGTTGTTTTGACAATAGGAACCAATCCTAATGTTGAACTGGCTCGTACTGCTGGGTTGGATATTGGCGCAACCGGAGCAATTGTTGTCAATCAGTATATGCAAACCAGCGACCCCGACATTTATGCCGGAGGAGATTGTGTGGAAACAACAAGTATCATTACCGGCAAAAAAGTGTATTCTCCTTTAGGTTCAATAGCCAATAAACATGGTCGGATTATTGGCGAAAATATTTGTGGTTATCGTGTGGCTTTTCGCGGAGTTCTCAACACAGTGATTGTAAAGGTGATGGATCTTTCTGTTGGCAAAGTTGGCCTAAATGAGCAAGAGGCGAAAACGAATGGGTATAATTATATAACAGTGACAATTAGGGATTATGACAGGCCTCATTATATGCCGGAAGCAAAAATTATAACATTGAAGCTGATTGCGGATGCTAAAACTCGTAAAGTACTTGGAGCTCAGGCATTCGGTGAAGGGGAAATTGCAAAACGGATCGATGTTATCGCCGCAACATTGACACTTGGTGGGACGATCGATGACCTCTCTGGAATGGATTTGTCATACTCACCGCCTTTTAGCAGCCCAATTGATAACGTTGCCGTAGCCGCTGATGTGATTATGAACAAGTTGAATGATTGAGATAGCCACCTCCGTCCCAACTATTATCCAGCCATCCACATAACTCAATACCTCCCTGATCAGTATTTTGGGAAGCGTATATTTGAGAGGAGTTTTAAAAATGTCTTCAAATACGCGGGCTATTTGGAATGGAGCAATCAGCTTTGGACTAGTGAATATTCCGGTGGCGCTGTATTCTGCCGCAAATGAGTCCGGCTTGGATTTTGAGTGGCTTGATAAGCGCACCAGAGATCCTGTTGGGTACAAACGCATCAACAAGAGGACGGGTCAGGAAATCGGGAAAGAAAATATTGTCAAAGGAATTTCTTATAATGGAGAACAGTATGTTGTTTTGACCGATGATGAGGTTAGACACGCTCTTGCCAAGAATACTCAGACGATAGAAATCGAGTCTTTTGTGTCCGCGAATGAAATTCCTCTCCTATATTTTGAACGTCCGTACTACCTTGCTCCGGCAGACAGAGGAGCGAAGTCTTACGGCCTGCTGCGAGAAGCATTGCTGAAGACACAGCGTGTAGGGATTGCACGAGTCGTGATACATACAAAGCAGCATTTAGCTGTTCTTATGCCGTATGGACCGATGCTTGTCTTAATTCTGCTCCGATGGGCAGCCCAAATCCGTTCTTGGAAGGAATTGAAACTTCCCCCTGAAGGAATGGCGTCTGCAGGGTTGACTGAGCGCGAACTTTCGATGGCGATACAACTGGTTGACTCTATGTCAGAACCTTGGGAGCCTGAAAAGTTTCAGGATTCATTCACTGCGAAAGTAATGGAGTTAGTTGAGAAAAAGGTCAAAGCCGGTCAAACGGCAACTATCATTCAGTCAGAAGATGAGATAAAAATCTCCACGACTGCCGATATTATCGATTTAACGGAATTGCTGCAAAGAAGCTTGCGACGTGGGACCGATAAGCGCACCAGAAAAATATCAGCAAAAAACGATCCGATGAATACGATGTCTGACAGCGGGCTTTTGAAAATATCTAAGAACAAGCAGAAGAAGGGGTAGAGACTGATTATATGAAAACGATCAATGATCCGCTTTTGGACTACAAAAAAAAGAGAGATTTCGCGCTCACTCCGGAGCCGGCAGAGGATGTTCTGACGAAAGCGTCTCCTCTGTCTTTCGTCGTCCAGAAACATGCTGCGCGAAATCTACATTATGATTTTCGTTTGGAACTTGATGGTGTGTTGAAAAGTTGGGCAATCCCGAAAGGTCCTAGTCTCGACCCGATGCAAAAACGCTTGGCTGTACACGTTGAGGATCACCCTTTATCATATGCTGAATTTGAAGGGGAGATCCCTCCCAAGCAGTATGGCGCAGGTACTGTAATCATCTGGGATCGCGGAACGTGGGAGCCGATTGGAGATCCAAGGAAAGGATTGGATTCTGGGCTTCTGAAATTTCAACTTTATGGTGAGAAATTGCGTGGGGCTTGGACTCTTGTAAGAATGCGCGGGAAACCAGACGAACGTCAAGATGCCTGGCTGCTTATCAAAGAGCGTGATGAGCAATCCTGGTTCAAAACTGAGAGGGATGAAATTGCCATTCCGATAGGGGCAAAGCCAGGACTAATTCCGCCATTGCTTACTCCTCAACTGGCAACGCTGGTTGACCGCATTCCAATGGATAATGACTGGCTCTATGAAATTAAGTTTGATGGGTACCGTATTTTGGCGCGGATTGACAAAGGCGATGTGGCATTATTTACTCGCAATGGACATGACTGGACTGCCAAGTTGAAAAAACTTGTAGTGTCTATGAAAAAGTTGAACCTTGCTTCTGGATGGCTTGACGGAGAAATTGTCATGTTTGGGGAGAACGGTATGCCTGATTTCGGCGCTTTACAGAACGCGTTTGAGAAGAAACAAACCGATGATGTTCACTACTTTCTCTTCGATATTCCGTTCTATGCTGGTTTTGATCTGCGTGAAGTAAGTCTGGCCAATCGGCGCGCGCTGCTTTCGGATATTTTACTTAAATCTACTTCTTTGGAACAGATTCGTTTCAGCGAAGATTTTGCAGCAAGAGGCAAAGATATCTTGAAAAGTGCATGTCGCTTGGGTTTGGAAGGAGTGATTGGAAAACGTAAAGATTCAGCGTATATATCCGGGAAGTCTGCGAATTGGATAAAGCTCAAGTGTGTTCAACGGCAGGAGTTTGTAGTGGTTGGATATACGGAAGCGCGGGGAAAAAGTGAGGGCATTGGTGCTTTGCTGCTGGGATTTTATGATGAGGAAGGTCATTTGCGTTATGCAGGCCGCGTAGGAACCGGGTTTGATGGTAAGGTTTCAAGCCTGCTTAAGAAAAAACTTTCTCTGCTTGCTGTTGATCAGACTATGCTATTTGAAAAACCCAAAGAAGCAATAGGAAATTGGATCATACCGGAGCTTGTTGCTGAGGTGTCCTTCGCCGAATGGACCAAAGAAGGCAGAGTAAGGAATGCTGTTTTTCAAGGATTGCGCGACGACAAGCCAGCTTCTGCGATTATTAGAGAAGAGCCCAGAAAAGCTTTATATACTGAAACGAACGATCCTGTAACTGAATTTGCCAGTCCGCAAATCAGCAATCCCAATAGAATCATTGACTCGAGCACCGGACTCAGAAAATTGGATCTCGTAAACTACTACAAACTTGCAGCAAAGCGGATGCTTCCTCACCTTGTGAACCGGCCGGTATCTTTCCTGCGTGCACCAACCGGAATAGAAGGAGAGTTATTTTTTCAAAAGCATGGCGATACTTTGCGGATTCCGGGGCTAAATCAGTTTAAATTGGAACTTTCTCCAGGGGACCCAGCGCTAATGGAGATAGAAACCATGGAAGCCTTAATTGGTGCAGCGCAGATGAATGTTGTGGAATTCCACACTTGGAATGTGACGACTCAGAACATTGAGAAACCGGACCGGATGATCTTTGATCTTGATCCGGGAGAAGGGCTGCCATGGTCTATGATGCTTGAAGCAGCGGAATTGACTCGAACATTATTAGAAGAGCTTGAGTTGCAAAGCTTCCTCAAGACCAGTGGGGGAAATGGCTTGCACATTGTGGTACCTCTGACACTGCGAGATGATTGGGAAACGGTGAAAGAGTTTTCTAAGGCGGTATCGAAGCACCTTGCCGCTGTTATGCCAAATCGGTTTGCAGCCTTAAGCGGAATTCGCAATCGAGTGGGGAAAATATTCGTTGACTATATTCGCAACAATCGTGGGGCAACTACTGTTGCCGCTTTTTCGGCCCGTGCTCGTCCTGGTATGGGTGTTTCTATGCCATGCTCGTGGACAGAACTCCTCACTTTAACAGGGGGAGCGCATTGGACTATCGAAACGGCAAAAAAAAGATTGGAATCTAGTGAAGATCCGTGGATAGGATATGGAAAAACAAAGCAAATTCTGAGAAAAGGAAGTAAAAAAAATCTGCTTCACCGCTGACATGAAAATAGTAATATTTACTGCATCACCAACAATTCCCTTTTAAATTTGCAAAATATCGCAAATTTAAAAGGGAATTGTTGTAAAGCACCGTATGTATAATTGTATAACAACGCTGATTTGGTTGAGAAAGGGAGATGCGATCCACAAATGGTTAGGGACGAAGGAATGCCGAACAGGCACGCACTACTGCGATTGTTCAGTGGCTCTGCAAATCCCGCGCTGTCGGAAGAGATTGCAAAATATTTGGGAATATCGTTGGGGAAGGCGCAGATTACCCAATTTGCCGACGGAGAAACCCGGATTGAGCTTAACGAAAGCGTTCGTGGAAAAGATGTTTTTATTATTCAGCCCACAAGCCCGCCCGTAAATGAAAGGACCATGGAACTGCTCATCATGGTGGACGCGATGAAAAGAGCATCTGCCGGAAGAATTAACGTTGTGATGCCGTATTACGGATATGCCAGACAGGATCGAACCACAACACGCGGAGCGATTACTGCCAAAATGATTGCAAATGTCTTAACCACGAGCGGCGTAGATCATGTTGTTTGCATGGATTTGCATACGCCGCAGATACAAGGGTTTTTCGATATTTCGATGGATCTTTTGACTGCGATCCCTATCCTAGCCAAGTATTTACAAACTGCAGGCATAACGGATGCGGTTGTCGTTTCGCCGGACTTGGGCGGTGTAACAAGAGCCAGAGAATTGGCCGAAAGGATCGGCGGGTCTCTTGCCATGCTGGAAAGACAACGGCTGACGCCCGAGCAGGTGTTGATATTCAATGCTGTTGGGAATATAGCAGGAAAAAACGTAATCATGATTGATGATCTGATCGATACAGCCGGTACGATTGAGCAAGGAGCCCGGTTTTTGTCAATGGCCGGAGCAAAGAGAATTTTTGCCTGCTGCACGCATCCGTTAATGACGGGGATGGCAGTTCAACGCCTGAAAGCGGCACCCATCCATGAGGTGATCGTGACGAACACCATTCCTATCGCTCCGGAAAAAATGTTTGAGAAGCTGAAGGTGTTGTCAGTGGGGAAAATCATAGCCGAAACAATTCTTGCCATTCATGAAGAACGATCAGTGAACAGCCTGTTTGAATGATAGTGGCGGCCTATATATTTTCGTTAAAAATAGCCCTAAAGGAGTGAGCTGATAGTGGGGATGAGGATCGAACGGAATTTGCATCTGCCGGTTATTGGAGGAAAAGTATTTGCGGAAACAAAGAAAGTCGAGCAAATGTCTGAAATAAACATATTTGAACCTGTTATGATCGCATATACATGGGGCATAACGTTTTCTATCGGTGGACCGACAGCACATTATGTTCCTGCTGTTGTTACGCTTTATGAGGAGGAAGCCAATAAATTCCGCCAAGATCTGCTGGCAATTCCCGATAGAATTGAGGAATTTAGAAAATATAAAGAGACCGAGAGTGTTTTAAGATTGCAAAATCCTTTATTGGAAATCAAAGAAACCGCAGAAAAGGAACTAGTAGTTGAATTAAACGCATGGAGTCCTTACTGGGAGTTTTCGCGTGAAATAACATTGGAAGCAACGCAAATAATGGCTGCTAAGCTAAAGAATATTAAAATGCAATCACAAAAAATGATCTATGCACTGAAGTTGTTGGAAGATACTAACGAGATATAAGAAAATACATTTGTTAAAGAAAAGTAAATATAATTGAAGGATATCATAGCTGCGCTTCAACGCAACAACAAAAAATCATGTACAATATGCTGTACATGATTTTCAAACACTTACAAATCATTTGTATTGAAGGTATCTCCGCCACGAATAGTTCCGTTAGCAAATCCCTTCTTAAACCATTTGACACGCTGGGCTGACGTTCCATGCGTAAAGCTGTCAGGTATCACGGTTCCCCGCATCTTTTTCTGAATGCGATCATCACCGACCGCTTCTGCTGCATTCATTGCCTCTTCCACATCTCCAATTTCCAAATATCCTTTACCTTGCATATATTTAGCCCACACTCCGGCAAAATAGTCTGCCTGAAGCTCTAATCGTACCGAAAGCTGATTATATTCTTTTTCGTTCAGCTGACCTCTTAAACGCTGAACCTTATCCATGATTCCCAGTTGATTTTGTACATGATGGCCTACTTCATGTGCAATAACATAAGCCAAAGCAAAATCACCGGGAGCTTTAAATTTGGTTCTCATATCCTGATAGAAGCTTAAATCCAGATAAACCTTTTTATCTTGCGGACAATAGAACGGACCCATTCCCGATTGGCCCACACCGCAGGCTGACTGTGTAGCTTCTGTATATAATACGAGGGTAGGTTTTTGATATTTTTCGCCTTCCCTTGCAAAAACTTCGGTCCAGACATCTTCGGTATCCTTAAAAACAACCGAAACAAATTGCCGCAATTCTTTTTCAGTGGCATTTTCTTGGTACTGCTGGTTTTGTTTCGGCGGATTAATATTCGTTTGAGGAGCTCCGCCTCCCCCAATAATTGAGCCAGGATCGACACCCAGGAGAGTTAGCACGATATAAAGTATGATCCCAAAACCGCCTAATCCCGCTGCGCCTTTAACAACTTGCCCGCGTCGATCCTCTACATTGGAGCTTCCTTGTCGTCCGCGCCAATCCATGCTGCTTCCCCCTTCTAACTTGTTTTCAGTAATATCGAGATCCCGCTTGAAAAGCCATAGGTCGTTGGAAATCATCTTCACATTCGCCAATCAGCAATCGCAATTGACTGAATATTCTGGTATAATTATATCACACGCACATATTCAGTTGATATAATTATTATTCATTTCCATTCGAAATATAAAAGGGGGAAGCAATATGGGAATTATTTCATGGATCATTGTTGGCGCGCTTGCAGGGTGGATAGCCAGTATAATCACAGGCAAAAACGCTGCGATGGGAGCAATTGCTAATATTGTCGTAGGGATAGTAGGTGCCATTCTGGGCGGTTTTGTGCTCAACTTTTTTGGTATTGGCGGAGTTACTGGTTTTAATCTCCATAGTATCTTGGTCGCAATTGCAGGTGCTTGCCTGCTGTTGTTCATTATCGACCGGTTCAAAAAGTAATTCAAAAATGGATCAATACAATATAAACTGAGGAGGGTTTAACTATGTCCAAACTTAGCATGATTGAGGGAATTGGGGAAAGTTACGAAACAAAGCTGAAAGAGGCAGGCGTTTCCTCCGTGGAAGGACTGCTGGAAACCTGCTCCTCAAAGAAGGGGAGAAAGGAACTAGCTGAAAAAACTGGGATTACTGAAAAATTGATTTTAAAATGGGCCAATCATGCTGATTTAGCCAGGATCAAAGGAATTGGCGGCGAATATGCCGAGCTTCTAGAAGCTGCAGGTGTGGATACTGTCGCTGAATTGGCCAAACGCAAACCGGATAACCTCTTGGCAAAAATGGTGGAAATAAACGAAGCAAAAAAAATGGTCAGGCAAATGCCTGCACAAAAGCAGGTGGAGGATTGGGTTAAACAAGCTGCCGCTCTTCCCCGTGCATTAGAGTACTAATGCACGGGGAAATGAATGATTGTAATTCGGAGGTCAGCGGTTTGAGCCCACTTATTTTCACAAGGAAACGCGGGGGTTGCAGAGATGCAGGCCCTTTGTTTTTTCCTAAATATATCCATGATCTTGAAACGGTCGCATTCGTCCTGGTTGCATTTTAACGTGTGAGAACGGTTTTTCCAATAGTGTAAAAAAGTTTGATTCATACTAAGAGGTAATTTCCCAATCATGAGCGAATATCAACTATTGTCTGATGTTTCTTGTCTTGGTGCATTAAAATGAGCCGTGCCGGGTGTCCCTAACTCGGGAATGAAGCAGAGAAAGCGCTTTGCTCACGAGTGGAAGAAAAATAAATATAATGGAGGAAATAAAAATGCAATTTTTTCAATTTACCGAAGAACAGGAAATGCTGCGAAAAGCAGTCCGTGAGTTCGTAGACTCTGAAGTCGCTCCTCATGCCAAAGAATGGGATGAAAACGATCACTGCCCGGTAGAACTCTTTCCCTTGATGGGTGAACTGGGCCTTTGTGGTGTGTTTATCCCCGAAGAATACGGCGGAGCAGGCCTCGGCCATACTGAACGCGCCATTGTGCTCGAAGAAATCTCCCGGCATTCGGCCGGCTTGGGGATTGCACTGATGACCCACCATTTGGGAGTAGCGGCTATCTTGTATTATGGCAACGAGGCGCAGAAACAAAAATACCTGCCTGATCTTGCCGCCGGGAAAAAGGTTGCGGGATTGTCTGTCACTGAACCGGGTGGAGGTTCTGACTTTATGGGACAGAAATCGACCGGAGAATTCAAAGACGGTTCTTGGGTCCTGAATGGCCGCAAATGCTTCATTACCAACTCCCATATTGCCCAAGTCGATGTATGGACCGTCGTTACCGGCCAAGATGAAAAAGGCCGTCCGATCATGACCGCTTTCATTATTGATGGCGATACAGAAGGACATGCTCCCGGTCGTAAGGAAAACAAAATGGGCCTGCGCGGCTCCGTCACCGGTGATGTGATATGTAACAATGTCAAATTAGCGCCAGAACAGATGTTGTCGAAAGAGGGCGCCGGAGCGAAGATTGCGATGACAACGATTCAGGAAGTCGGACGGGCCGGCATGTCGGCAATTTGCGTCGGTATCCTGCGCGGCTGTGTTGAAGAAAGTGTAAAATTTTCCAGCGAACGGATTCTCTATGGCAAACCTTTAAATAAAATCCAGGCGATACAGTTCATGATCGCGGAAACACGCGTTGAGCTCGAAGCTGCCAAGCTGTTGACCTATCGTGCCGCTGGACTGAAAGATGCCGGCCTGCCTTGTTCGACAGAATTTGCGATTGCAAAATATTACGCCAGCGAAGCCGCTGTACGTGCAGCCAGACGGACGATAGATTCCATGGGTGGTTATGGCGTCATCAATGAATATCCGGTCGGACGGTTCTTGCGGGATGCGTTGGCATCGATTCCTTCTGGCGGTACCTCCCAGGTACAGCTCTTGATCACCGCTGGCGCTACCATCAGTGGGAAGTGATCAGTGATGGGGCTTACAATCGCCGTATGCATTAAACCGGTTCCTGATCCGGCTCAATATGATAAGATCACAATCGATCCCGTAAGAAAAACAGTTGTCAGGGAAGGAATCCCGACGGTGATGAATCCCTGTGACAAACATGCGTTGGAAGCGGCTTTGCAGCTGAGGGGAACGGATGGATCGGTCACCGTGGTCACCATGGCTCCTCCCAATGCGGAAGAAACGCTGCGGGAGGCTCTCGCTATGGGGGCTGACAAGGCGATTCTCTTGACCGACCGGGCCTTTGCCGGCGCTGATACCTGGGCGACTTCCTGCACGTTGGCGGCGGGTCTGCGCAAAGCCGGGAATTTTGACGTTATCATCACCGGTACGGAAAGTGCTGATGGCGCGACGACCCAGGTTCCCGCCCAATTGGCTGAATGGATGGGATGGCCGCATCTTTGGAATGCGGTAACCATCGAAAAAACCAATGAACCGGCACTGCGTGTTCGAACTAAGACCGAAACGGAATGGTCCGATTATCAAATCCAGATGCCTTGTCTGTTGGCGGTATCGCGCGAAAGCAACAAACCCCGCCTGACCAGTCTGATGGGCGTGATGAAGGCCAGAAAGAAACCGCTTGCCGTGTGGTGCAGACCTGACCTCGAAGTCGACGATGCCGATCTCGGAATGGCGGGTTCACCGACACAACCCGGAGCTATCTACGAGTTGGAAATGGGGCGCAAAGGCATTACGCTGCTCGGTGACACCGATGAAATTGTCGCTCAGTTGATAGAAAAACTGCGCGCTGCCGGACTTGCCATTGAAACCGGCAGCGCATGTGTACCAGGAGAAGAACGCCTATGAAAACGACGCATCCTGCTGAATGGAAAGGTATACTGGTAGTCGGGGAAATCCGCAACAGCCGGGTACAGCCGGTAACACTCGAACTCATCGGTAAAGCGCGTGAACTCAAAGCGACCTGCCCTACTGTCGGCGATATCGCAGTTGTGCTGATCGGCGATGGAGTGTCCGCCGCTTTGGCGGAGGTTGAAACCTCCGGCGCTGATGAAGTAATCTTAGTGGATCACAAGCAGACTAGCTTGTTCCACAACGATCTTTATGCAACAATCCTACAGAATATTATCACGAGTCGCAAGCCCTCAGTGGTGCTCCTGCCGGCGACTGCCCAGTACCAAGACTTGGCCTCCATGCTCGGTATCCGGTTGAATACCGGTGTAGCAGCTCATTGTGTCGATATCCGCATCTCTAAAGCAGCGGAAATGTTGGCGGTTGTGCCGGCATTCGGCGGCAAAGTGCTGGGAGATATCCTCTGCCCGGCGCACCGGCCGCAAATGGCTACCGTGAAGCCTGGCATTTTCAGGCAAGCTCCGCCAATTTCCGGAAATAAACCGCAAATCAGTCACTTTGATCCATCCGCGATCGTAGCGGAAAAGTTGCAGAACCCCAGGTTAGTGGCGCTGGGAAATTCCGCCTGCGCAACAACCCGGGGCATTCCGGTTGAAGAAGCGTCTGTCGTAGTTTGTGGCGGATGGGGGATGGGGTCGAAGGAAAACTGGCAGTTGCTCAATGAGTTGGCCAATCTGCTCGGCGGTGCGGTCGGGTGCACCCGTCCGGCAGTCGATGAGGGATGGGTCGAAGGAGAAAGCCAGATGATCGGAACCAGCGGCAAGGTTGTGCGGCCCAAGGTTTACATTGGCGCCGGCGTGTCAGGTTCATCGCACCATATCTGCGGAATGAAGGATTCGGATCTGATCATCAGCATCAACAAGGATGAGAAGGCTTCAATCTTTGAAGTGTCTGACATAAGGGTTGTTGGAGACGCAAAACAGATACTTGAAAGTCTCATTGAAAAAATCCGTGCAATTCGGAAAGCATAGTAAACCGCATCTGCTTAGATAAGGGATCACTTATCTAAGCATGAGATAGTTATCATACACACTGCAAAACATATTTTGAACGAAGCGGCGATGCAGCCGGTAGGCGTATGCCTGCCGGCCTATTTGTTATTGACAGGCTTTTATAGAAATAGCCTTTGAAATTAACAAAAGATGGGAGTGATTTAATTGGAAACAACTCAGAAAAATACGGTTATCGGGTTTGTTGGCACTGGCGTGATGGGAAAAAGTATGGCCCATCATTTGCTTAAGGCCGGTTATCGCGTGATGGTTTACAACAGGACAAAAGCTAAGGCGCAAGAATTGTTAAACCAAGGTGCACAGTGGTCGGAAAAAGTTTCTGGTTTGGCTGCCCAATGCAATGTAATTATTACTATGGTGGGCTATCCCAAAGACGTTGAAGAAATTTATTGCGGCGACGATGGGCTGATACAAAATGCCAAACCCGGAACGTATTTGATTGACATGACGACTTCATCTCCTGATTTGGCGGTCAAAATTTATCAAGCCGCCAAAGAAAAAGGATTGCATGCCTTAGATGCTCCTGTATCAGGCGGCGACGTTGGAGCCAGAGAGGCGCGGTTATCTGTTATGGTTGGTGGTGATAGAGATGCCTTTGCAAACATTCTTCCTATTTTAAAATTTATGGCAATTAATATTGTCTTGCAAGGACCAGCCGGCGCCGGTCAACACACAAAAATGTGCAACCAGATTGCTATCGCGGCTACTATGATGGGTATATGTGAAGCCATGGGTTATGCCAAGAAAGCTGGGCTTGACCCGGACCAAGTTCTTAAGAGTATTGAAAATGGTGCTGCTGGCAGTTGGTCCTTGAGCAATCTTGCGCCGCGGATGTTGGCCGGTAATTTTGCTCCCGGTTTTTATGTCAAACATTTTATAAAGGATATGAAGATTGCCACAGAGTCAGCGCAGCAAATGGGGATGAATACTCCGGCGCTGGATTTGGCAATAAAACTGTATGAACAACTTTCTGCCATGGGCGAGGAGAATAGCGGCACACAGGCTTTGTTCAAATTATACGACCGGTAATTGTATTGCGGCAAAAAGAGTGGATATATAAGGGAAAACTATCGTACTACCGCAATGAAAATAATGTTGGAGGTTACCTGCAAAGTGAAAAAAGCTGGATTTATCATGATAACGATCATGCTGGGCTTATTTATTACGCCAATCATGTTGGCAAATGCGAATGATGTGCCGCAACCACTAAGCCTGCCGGCCGATTATCGTATTCTGGACAATGCCGAAGCGGATGTGACTGGTGACGGATATATTGATACGATATACCTCACCGGACATCAAAGACAAATTGGCTCGTTATATACCGATGATTTGAGTATCACGGTTGAAAACGGGGCCGACCATTCCCTTACCAGGTATCCACTGAACAAATTGGGTGGATATCGAATGCATCTTTTTGCAGGCGATTTTTCGGGGGATAAAGTAGCTGACGTTTATGTGGAAGTGGAATCAGGCGGCAGTGGCGGTTGGTCATATCATAATATCATCTCATTGAATGCCAATGATCCGAAGGAGATATTTGGCGAGCAAAATAACCAAAGTAAGAGTATTACCGGAAAATTCATTGATGGATTGAAAGCAGAAATCACAAATACCGTTAATGGGAAAACAATAGCGATTGATGTTCGCGAACGATTGAAGGACTATCTTCGTCTGGGCATCTACGGCGAGGATGGCATTGTGAAAAAGGAAACTTCAATAATGATCGCCCCTTTTAGCAAATTAGAACCCATTGATTATGACAGGGACGGGATTTTCGAACTAAAGGGCATTCAGCGCATTTCCGGCGCTTATCGAGCTGACGGCATCGCTGATGTAGAAACGGTGCTCAAATACAATGGTACAGCTTGGAATTCGCAATCAGTAAAAGTAACAGTATTTATGGATACTGCCGGTGTTGGTATCGTTGCGCCTAAACCTGCTTCTTCGTCTGCCCCCAATTAATCGTACCATTGAACCGTCTTAAGCAATATATGAATTCGCCGATGTAAGAAGAGAGGATATTCGTAATATTCGTTGAATTAACTATATTTAGCAAATTTATTAAAAAATTTTAAGGAGGCCCGTAAAATGAGTATGGAATATGACGAACAGCTTTCGTATTTGCAAAAACCGGACAAAAAGGATATTCCGCCTGATGTACAGGAGATTTTTGACAACAATACCAAATTTCAAATGGAAAACTGGGGATTTATCAATAATCTTTTCAAAGTGCTGCCATTGAATCCTTTGCAGTATAAAGGGTTTTTGGATTTTAAAGCATCCTTGTTTAATCCGGAAACCTGCTTTTTGAGTACGGCTGATAAGGAAATGGTTGGCTTAGTTGTGTCCTCAACGAACCATTGTTCTTATTGTTTAACCTCTCATAGCGATGTTTTACGAGGTCTTGTGAACGATCCGGAATGGGTAGACAAGCTGACTTATAATTATCGGTCAGCCAAACTGACCGAAAAGCAAAGAGCATTATGCGATTATGCCTATTTTGCTACTGCTTATCCCGGTGAAGTTTCTACTGACCAAGTGGATAAGCTTCGGGCCGTTGGTTTTAATGATCACGAAATTTTGGAAGCAGCCTTCACAGTTGGTTTCTTCAATTATACTAATCGCTGGGTTAGTACAATTGCGCCCATAGCTAACCCTGGACATTTCAAACATAACCGGTGATTGATCACAAAAGGAAAGTAAATCGAAGGTGGTAGCTTAAATGAGTTATGACATATTGTTAAGCAAGGGTAAAATAGGGAAGCTAGTGATTAAAAATCGTTCAGTGATGTCACCAATGGGTACCGATTTTGCCAACCACGATGGGACGGTATCCGAGAGAACGCTTCGTTATTACGAAGAGAGAGCAAAGGGCGGCATCGGTCTCATCGTCACTGAGTATACCGGCGTGGATGATATAAACAGCGTACCGTCCAATCATAACTTGCGCATGGCCAGGGATTATCATATCTCTGGCGCCGAGAGACTGGCAGAGGCGGTTCATAAGTACGATTGCAAAATTTTTGCACAACTGCACCACGGAGGCAGCACGTCAAAATTGGCCTTAAGCGGACGTCAGCCTTTGAGCGCCAGCGCGGTACCTTTTGTAAAAGGCGCTCCCCCGCCGCGAGAGATGACGATTATGGAAATTCAAGAAACAGAGCAAAAATTCATTGATGCAGCGGTTCGGTGCAAAAAAGCCGGTTTTGACGGAGTCGAGCTGCATGGGGCGCACTCTTATCTGCTCGCTCAGTTTTTCAGCAAATATTATAACCGGCGCACGGATGAATACGGTGGAAACGTTGAAAATCGCTGCAGGATCATCGGTGAAATTATTGCCGGCATCCGTAAAGCCTGTGGACCGAATTTTCCGATCACCGCCCGCATTTGCGGTGATGAGATGACGCCTGTGGAAGGGTTCCTCACTCTTCAGGACGGCTTGGAGATTGGGAAATATCTAGAAAAAGCAGGAATTGATGCCATCAATATCAGCAATGGGAGCAGCTTGAATGGAAACGCCAATTGTGATCCGTACAGCTACACACCGGGCTGGAAAAAGCATGTGGCCAAGGCCTTCAGGGAAGCGCTGAGTATTCCAGTCATTGCAACGAATACGATAAAAAATCCGGAATTCGCCGAAGAGTTGCTGCAAGAAGGCATTTGCGATTTTGTGGCCTTGGGACGCTCGCAATTTTCCGATCCGGACTTTATGAGAAAGGCAAAAGAAAACAAAGCGGAAGAAATTCGTCAATGTATTGGCTGTATGTATTGCAGAGAGCGCCTTTTGGGAAATGGACTGACGGCGGCTTGCGCAATCAATCCGCGCATGGGCTGCGAATTTCAGTATTCGAATCTGGAAAAGAACGGCTGCGGGCAGCCTGTGACGGTAATCGGCGGCGGTCCGGGAGGGATGGAAGCTGCACGCGTTCTGGCCGAAAGAAATTTTGCAGTGACTCTTTTTGAAAAAGAGGACCGTTTAGGCGGAACAATGAATATCGCTTGTCTTCCGAATTTCAAAGGACAGGTTGAGAAGCTGGTAAGAACAATGGAAACTCAAATTACCAGGTTGGGTGTTGACATCAAACTGAATACCGAGGCAACACCGGAACTGGTGAAACAGCTGCAGCCTGTGGGCGTGTTTGTTGCCAGCGGCGCGGTACCCATTATCCCGCCTCTTCCCGGAATAAACAAACCGAATGTTTATACAGCGGAAGATGTAGTTGCCGGGAAGGCAGCTCCAACCGGAAAAGTTGCAGTAATCGGAAGCGGCATGACAGGTTTGGAAACGGCAGAAATGCTGGGAGACAGGGGTGCAAGCGTCATGTTGGTTGAGATGCAGGACACAGCCGGTCCGGGAATATACAATGTAATCCTCAATGATATTATGGGACGGATCAAAAAGCAGAACACACAGATTTTGACCGGGCATAAGCTGCTGGAAGTCACGGAAAGCGGTGTTCGACTGGCAAAAACGGGCGCCGAAGAACTGGTCGATCTGGAATGCGACCATGTTGTACTGGCTTTGGGCGTATGCCCGAGAACGGATATTGTCGAAGGATATGAAAAGCTTTTTGACAAGGTTTCGGTCGTTGGCGATGCAGGCCGGACTGGCAGGATTGCAGAAGCGATGAAGGAAGGATACGCCAAGGCGTACGCTTTTGAATAAGGGAGAAACGAAAGGACTCACGGGTTTCGCCCGCGGGTCCTTTGCGCATGCTGCGAACTATGCGTTACTTTTTTCGCTCTGGAACGTTTAAGCAAGTGACGAAATTAAGGAGGCATGATTTTATGAAACAAATAATTACATGGTTGCAGTCAGTGAAGAAGCCAATGATTTGGACGTGTGCAGTTCTGCTCACTTGCTTTGCCGTATCCATTGGATCTGTCGGCTATGCGGGGCCGACGAAAAGTACCATTGCAAAGAATGCCGGAACTGTGGAGTTTCAGCAAAACGACTTGAAAAAACAGTGCCTGGCAGCGACAATAACCGCAATCAATTTAGAGATAAACCGGTATCAACGGTGGATAGACTTCCGCACCCAGCAAGGGGATCAAAACGCTGTGGGGGCACTGCAGGAAACACTCGCAGTGTTAAAAGAGGATTTGAAAAAATATACTGACATGGACCCGGCGGATTATCCATTGCCGGAAAAAGTGGAAACCGTCGGCTGGGTTGGCGATAATCCGGCAAAAGATTCGATATTGTATATAGATGGTATGTCCAAAAATGGGCCATGGTATCATCTGGCGGGTATCCTAGGAGATAATTATGCCGCTTTATTGCCCAACGCGCGGTATTCCGTAGCATTCTATCCCGTATATCAGCGCAACTACTGGAACATGAACAGTGCGTACATTTATGTCGCGGATTATTCGGAGCAGGTTCAGGGAAAACGAATGATGGGAGAAGTGTTTATGCGTCAATACGCTTTCCCATTGGATGACAAAACAAAGTGCGACAACTACAAGATTTATCTGTTAAAAGACTTACTGCCGGGCTCCAAGGGGGAGCAGTTGCTTAATTCGAAAAAATCAACATTTGATGTTACGTTATCGGAGGAACAACTGAAAAAATACGCATACATAGAATTTGTTTCTTCCTATGGCAATAAAACGCTGAAAATAAGCGAACTTAAGAGTAATCCGCTGGAGATCATTCTGCAACCGGAAGTTTTCATCAAAAAACCGGCCATTTATCTTTACCCCGTGCAGAAATCTCAAATCGTGGTTACCCATTCTTTTAAAGGGAAGATTGTAAGCACATATCCGGAATATAGCGGGAACTGGAACGTCGTGGCGGAGCCGGATGGACATTTATTTAACTTGAAAGACAGCAGAACGTATGAGTATTTATTTTGGGATGGACTTTACTCTTTCCCTGCGGAACATTACCAATATCAATCAGGCTTTTATGTGAAACGTGAAGAGTATGTGGCGTTTCTACAAAACAAATTGGCACATATCGGTTTAACCGAAAGAGAAATCAACGATTTTATTGTCTACTGGCTGCCGGTCATGAACAACCACAACAATTGTTTTGTTCATTTCCGTATCAACGATAACATTGGTGGAAGCTCTGTCCTGGAAACGAAGCCTGCAGCCGAGACGGTCATCCGCGTATTCATGGAGTTTTCTGGTCTTGATCATATGAACAGCGTTCACAGGTTGCCGGAACAGAACCTTCCCGCATTCACGAGGAAAGGTTTTACCCTGGTGGAATGGGGCGGAGTTGAAATTGGCAGCAATAAAATTGAATAAAACGAAACCGGAAGCAAGCTGGATATGTCGACAAGTATAGATCTGTCAATATGACAATTTCTTCTGGAATAAGTTATTTGAAATTTTGCGGCATGAAAATCAGAATAGTTGAATAATTTGTGAATTTATGCAGGAATTAACTGATAAATGTCGAAATCAATAACCAGTTATTCAATATTGCTGGGATTGTAGAGAACACAGTATGGGCAAACTCGCCAAAAGGCGGGGGCGCAAAGCCGCGGGTCTAAAAGCCCAAATACTGGGCTCATGACTGCCAGGCCGCACCGGATTAATCCGGTTATGGTCTGGCAGTCTTTTGTTTCATTGGGGATAGAGAAAGGGGTTGAATTGATGCGAGTACGCAAGCGCCGTTTGATTATTGCTCTCGTCACCGCAGCAACCATCATTCATATCCCTGTCATGGCAGCAGTTGTGCCAGATGCCGGGCAAACCGATAAAAGCATCCAGGAGCGACAGCTTGTCGCTCCTGCGCAATCTACCATCGACCTGGCAATTCATCAACAGCAAACCGAGCCCAAACAAGCGGACCAAGGACTGAAAATCCGGGTTGACCATATCCGGTTTACCGGGCAAACCATTTTCAGCGAAGAGACTCTTCTGGCACAAATTCAAGATGGACTTGAAAAAGAGTTAAGCCTCAATGACCTTGAATTGTTAGCTTGGCAGATTACAAGATATCTTCGCAGTCAAGGTTACCTTGTGGCAACCGCCTATATACCGGCGCAAGACGTTCAAGACAATACAGTGAATATTGCTGTAGTGCTTGGACAATACGGCAATATTCAGATCCGTAACAGTTCCGCTCTTGCTATTGGACGTGTCAGGGCCTTGCTGTCCGAAATACACAGCGGCGATGTCATTAGAAAAGATAGTCTGGAAAGAGCTATGCTGCTAGTGGACGATGCCAGCGGCGTGAGCGCCAAGGCCACCCTTGCACCGGGAGAGGCTCCCGGAACGGCTGACCTTATTGTTGATGTCATAGATGCAAGCCGGGTGATCGGCAGTTTGACAGTAGACAACCATGGAAACTGGTTTACCGGCGAGAACCGTCTCGGACTCGCCATCGATCTCAATAACCCAAGCGGCATCGGCGATCAGGCGACACTTGGCGGAACGTATGCCGGCTCCGGCATGGACAATCGCGGCTTGTCGTACTTAGTACCTGTGGGCAGACGAGGCGGCAATCTGGGTGTGAGTTATGAACGCACTCACTATCTTTTGGGTAAAGATTTTTCTTTCTTGAATGCCAACGGGGAAGCAAAAACAACGAGTGTCTTTGGCACTTATCCTTTTGTCCGGTCCCGCAGCCTGAACATCTATGGACGCCTCGGCTTTAACGACAAGAAACTGGAAGACCGCTTGGATGCTGTGGACACTTTTTCGGATAAGCGGAGCAGAGTCTGGAAGATTGAGCTAAATGGCGATCGTCGTGACAAAGATGGCAGAGGGTTAACAGCCTTCGCCCTAGCGTTATCGACTGGCCGGCTCGACATCAATACACCGGCTGACCTTGTTATTGACCAGGCCAGCGCCAAATCGGCCGGTTGGTACAATAAAACCTCGCTCAGTTTGTTGGGGATGAAACAAATAAACGAACGTCTGAGTTACAAGCTATCTTTCAGCGGACAACTTGCCAGTAAAAACCTGGATTCGTCGGAGAAATTATATCTCGGTGGGGCTACTGGGGTAAGGGCTTACCCGGAAGGCGAAGCAGCAGGGGATGATGGGTATATTTTCACCGGCGAACTGCATTGGAATATGCCTAAACCAAATTTTCAACTCGCCGCATTCATCGATACCGGCAGAATTACCATCAACAAGGAGCCGTGGGATAACGCTGCAAATCATCGCACGCTCAGCGGTGCAGGGATGGGGGTTATTTGGAATTGGGATGAAGACTACTCATTACGTTTTGACTATGCGTGGAAGTTGAATTCTGACAATGATAATTCCGACTCCGACAGCAACGGCCGTTTCTGGCTGCAGTGCACCCGGAAATTTTAAAAGGGGGATGAAAAATGCTAAGCGATGGCGACTTTTCGTATGGGATTCGCCGAATAAAAAGTAAGGTGCTAAGAACAATCTTAGACTGCTTTTGCACGGCAATTTTTCTGTTTATCTCCACATCAGGCGGTTATGCTTCTCCGTCCGGTGGGGATGTAACGACTGGTTCTGGGAACATTAGCCAAAATGACAATATAGTGACGGTCACTCAAACTACAAACAAAATGGGAATTAATTGGCAAAATTTTAATATCGCTTCCGGCGAAACGGTTGTTTTTATTCAACCTGGATTGTCATCTATTGCTCTTAACCGGGTTATAGGCAGCGAGGCTTCAACAATTTACGGTCAACTTCTTGCGAATGGGAAAATTTTTCTGATCAACCCAAACGGCGTACTTTTTGCGCCCAGTGCACAGGTTAACGTTGGAAGTCTGGTAGCATCTACCTTGAACATCAGCGATAGCGACTTCCAGGCAGGAAACTATATCTTTAACGGCACGGGAGGATCCGTCATAAATCAAGGCAACATCAAGGCAGTTGATGGAGGTTATGTCGTTTTACTTGGGCAGCAAGTCAATAACCAAGGCGTGATTGTTGCGAATCTAGGAACCGTAGCCGTAGGGGCAGGAAATGCAGTCACTCTGGATATGAATGGTGATGGGTTGATCAATTTGGCGGTGAACACTGCTGCAACAGGCGCCAGTATCCTAAATGGTAATCTCATTCAGTCCAACGGAGGCAGAGTATTGATGACAGCCCGGACCGCTGACGCACTAGCAGGGACAGTGATCAATAATAGCGGTATGATACAAGCAAACAGTATCAGTAATGCGAACGGGGTCATTCGTTTGGATGGCGGCAACACAGGCACTGTAATTCATAGCGGGGCGCTTTCTGCCGCTGGAAAAAACACGGGTGAAAATGGCGGGCTGATCACCTTGCAGGGCGGCAATATTCAACTTGCTTCCACCAGCACTTTTGATGCCTCCGGTACGACCGGCGGAACATTAAAGGTAAGCACGGTTGGCGACCTTGCGTTGACCAACCAACTGACGGCAGGCAATAATGCTAATATTGTTTTGCGGGCAGACAGCCTTGGAACTGGCAGCGGCACGGTAAACTTCAGCGATGATGGCGCGGTTGTCTTGAATGGCAGCGGTAAAGCGGAAATCTACTATAATCCCGCCAGTTATACTTCGCCCATTGATTATTCCGGGAAGGTAATAGGTGGACCATTGACGGCCTACATGTTGGTTAATAATGTAAACCAGTTGCAGGATATGAACATTAACCTGGCTGGCGCTTACGCCCTTGGTAAAGACATTGATGCCAGTGCAACATCTGGATGGAGTAGCGGCGCAGGCTTTGTGCCGGTTGGCAGTATTAACTCATTCTCCGGGGATTTTAATGGCGACAATCATATCGTCAGCAACCTGTTTATTAACCGGTCAAAACAAAATTATATAGGTTTATTTGGTAAGTCTACAGGAAGTATTAAGAACATCGGGCTTGCCAATGTGTCTGTAACCGGCAGCTATTATACAGCTGGTTTGGTGGGAATTAATTATGGCAGTATCAGCAACAGCTACATTACAGGCACCGTAAAAGGGTACATGTATGTTGGCGGCTTGGTTGGAGACCAACATGTCAGCAGCAGTATTAGCAATAGCTATAGCGGTGGAACTGTAAGTGGTATTAATCATGTTGGCGGTTTGGCGGGGGGGAATACTTATGGCATTATCAGCAACAGTTACAGCAGTAGTAATGTAACCGGAGGCGTCAATAGCAAATATGTTGGCGGTTTGGCGGGCCATAACGGCAACGACAGTGGCGCTTCGGGTGGAATTATCAACAACAGCTACAGCACGGGTATAGTGAGCGGGAACTCTGGTGTTGGCGGCTTGGCGGGGATTAATTCCGGCAGCATCAGCAACAGTTACAGCACGGGTGCAGTGAGTGGAAATATCGATGTTGGCGGTTTGGTTGGCGCTGATTTTGGCAGAAGCACGAATAGTTATTGGAATATAACAACTTCTGGCCAAACGAATAGTGCCGGTGGTATTGGTTTAACAACAACCCAGATGATGGATCAAGACAATTTTACCGACTGGGATTTTCTCAACACGTGGCGGATATATGACGGATATACCTATCCGCTTCTCAAGTCATTTTTAACTCCACTGACTGTAACGGCAAATGATTTTGGCCGAACCTATGACGGCACAACCGGTTATTCCGGAATTGCAGGGGTATCCTATTCCATCAGTGCAACAGGTTCGCTTCTTGGAACAGTTGTCTATGGGGGAACGGCGCTGAATGCTGTAAATGCCGGCATTTACAGCATTGCTCCGAGTGGGTTATATTCTAACCAACAAGGTTATGACATCAGTTACGCGGATGGCACGCTGACGATCACACCGAAGAACATCGCCGTCAAAGCGAACAATGCCGAAAGAGTGTATGGGGATCCCAACCCCACAAGCGGTACAGTCAGTGTAATGCCCGGGAGTTTGGTAGGCACAGACGCCATTGGCGGTGCGAGCTTATCCAGTACGGCTGCTGTCACGAGCAATATAGGCGACTATAGCCTGACGCCGACTGCGGTTACCTTTACCAACGGCAACGCGGCCAACTATATGATTACCTATGCGGACGGCACGCTAACGATCATGCCGCGGCCGATTACGGTAACAGCGAACGCCAGCAGAGTATATGGGGATGCTAATCCCACAAGCGGGCCAGTCAGCGTAGCGCCTGGAAGTTTGGTAGGCACGGATGCATTTAGCGATGCCAGCCTGACAAGCACGGCTGTTACTATGAGCAATGTAGGCAGCTATAGCTTAACACCAAGCGGGGTTGCCTTTACCAATGGCAGTGCGTCCAACTACGTTATCACCTACGCGGATGGAACGTTGACGATTACGCCGCGTCCGATTACGGTAACGGCAAGCGGGCATAATAAGGTGTACGACGGGACTACTGCAGCGACTGTAACGTACAACGATAACCGTATTAGCGGCGATAATCTTACAGTTAGCGGCAAAGCGACTTTTGCTGATAAGAACGCCGGGACGAATAAGACAATAAACGCCACAGATATCAACATCAGCGGCGAGGATGCCTCTAATTATAGCTTGCAAAATACATTTGCCTTTACTGCAGCAGATGTCTCTACAGCGCTTTTGACTATAAAAGCAAACGACGCAACGAAGAAAGTAGGTGCTAATCTACCAAAGTTTAGTGCAACGGCTGCCGGCTTTGTTAACGGCGAAAGTTGGTCTTCGTTGGATGGTAAAATCGTTTTTACGACCGCAGCTACAAAAAGATCCCCGGCGGGCAGTTATACTATAATGCCTTCAGGTTACACTTCCAACAACTACACGATTAATTATGTCAATGGGACTTTGGTTGTTTATAAATAGGTTTGGTAACAAACAAAGACACGATAGAAGAAACGAATCAACCTTACCTAAAAAGTGAAGCCCGACAGAATTTTGTCGGGCTTCACTTTTTGACTGCATTTTCCGCTACCCTGTGACAAATCGGTTTCTGCCAGCATTCTTTGCGGCATATAAGGCCCTATCTGCTCTAGACAAAGCCTGATCAAACGTTGCGTCGTCTTTGCAAAATTGAGTAATTCCGATGCTGACTGTATATAGTAATGAGATCCCTTGCTTGGTCTCGTAAGCTTTCCGGATCGTTTCCTGAATTTTTGCGGATACTTTTTCAGCCTGATCTACATCGGTTTCTGGCAGCAGAACTGCAAACTCTTCACCGCCCAGCCGCCCCATATAATCAAGATCACGAATGCATTGCTGACTCCGGTTTGTAAAATCGATCAAAATTTCATCGCCCACCTGATGTCCGTATTGGTCATTCACTTGCTTGAAGTGATCTAGATCCAAGCACAATATGGAACACGGATGTCCATATCTTTGGAATCGCAAAAACTCCCGTTCAGCACGTTCGAACCAAGCCCGTCGATTCGCAATATTGGTCAGATGATCTGTTGTTGCCAACTTGCGAAGCTCTTGTTCCATCAGTTTCAGGGACGTAATATCCTGTATGCCCGAAAGCAATACTTTTTCGCCGCCATAAACAGTCTGGACGGCCGAAATCAGTACATGCATCAATCTGCCATGATGGTTTGTGAGTACAGTTTCAAAATTATTGACATTGCCATACAACCGCACATCTTCTGCCAATCGCCGCCTATCCGCAGGAATAACAACAAAAGATTTTGCCTGCCGTCCGACTGCCTCATCCTTGGAAACAAGACCAACAGCCTCGGCAATCGGATTCAGATACATAACAACATGATCGCTGGCGCGTGTGATTACGACCGGAAAAGGCAACTTCTCCACAATTGTCCGGAACCGTTCTTCACTCTCTCTGATATTTGTCTCTAGATCTTTTCGTTCTTGAATATCTAAAATGCCGCTAAGACGTGCTTTCTCCCCAGCATAGTCCACAATAGCTGAGGAAACCAATGCCTGAAACTCTTTCCCATCATGGCGCTTCATTCTCGCCTCAATATCTTTTGCGAAACCTTGGGCTTCAAATTGACGCATGTATTCTTCCCGTTCCGCCTGTACCGCCCAATAATTCGCGGAAACGTCACCAATACTCTCTTCCCGTGTAGTTCGGAAGACTTCACAACATTTTTGGTTCACATAAGTAATATGGTTATTCGACAATCTGACAATAACAATTGCAACGGGCGCAGCGTCCAGAATATTGCGAATATTTTGCGTGCTGACATAAAGTTTCGAATCTAACTTAACATATTGTCTTAGAGTCTCCTGCGCTGAACTTTGATCGTCCAATGTTTTTTCACCACCTATACTACTCAGTATCAAAACAGCCAAAGTGATTATGATGTACCGAGATTACATGTGAAAAATCATTTATCGTTAACTATTCAAATTATACGATACACTTAGAAGCCTGTAAGATGATATTATCATTATCCTTGGTTTGTTTCCAGTGAAGATTATCTATTTTACGATGTTGATTTCCTCGACGGCCGCATAAAAAGATACAGTGGAAGAAATACGATTAATAGGCAGAATACTCCTAATGCCCACAATATAGGGTGGCTGCTGCCTCGGTCTTTGGCATCATTGTAAACCCATCCCGTGATAATTAAGAGAATAAGAAAACCTACCCATTCCACGCCGATCGCCTCCGTAATTTTTTGTCCTTCACACAGACTGTAGGACCCCGCCCTTTTAGGTCGGGGAGCCTGTACCCGAAGGGTGAAACAGTCTGTAGCTCGAAGTAAATTCGACTAAACTTCAGGTGGATTTGCCTGTACCCGGAGGGTGAAACTCCACCTGAAGTAAGTCTACATTCATAAAAAGAAAGACTTGGTGTAATAGACGATGGTTCCGATAATCAGTACGGTGCCGAAAGACTCCATAAATGCAATGAAAAAGAACGATAGGGCAGGGCTAAATTTCATCTTTCGCTCTGCTGATGAATCAATAAACTTTTTGTTGTTTCCCACAGTAAATTGATACAAGCAGTAGGTAATCCCCCAGCCTAAAGACGATATGAGGACGGATGACCATGATGAATTTAAATAACCAATAAGAAATCCAAGTACTACATTCATTTTCAAAACTCCTTAACATATATACTGCAGTTCCATTAAAATTTATGGAAAATTGCTTAAGAATGTTTTTATAAGCGAATTTTTTAATTTCATCATACTGAAAGAACGAATGTTCGCATTTAATTATACATCTTTGTCATTGAAGTAGCAATAGATATTTGTCTTCATTACAGTCTATTGTAAAAATATAGGTAGTAGTATAATAAGGATAGGATGAATAAAAGAGGAGTGACTTTTATCATGGATGAGGTTTTAAATTTTCTCAAGGATAACCAGCCTTTTTATATTGCCACTGTTGATGGGAATATGCCGAAAGTAAGGCCCTTCGGATTCATGATGAATTATGAAGGGAAACTGTATTTTTGTACCAGTAATCAAAAGGATGTATATAAACAACTGAAGGCAAACCCGCATTTTGAAATATCTGCAGCGACCCAAACAGGGGAATGGTTACGGTTAAAAGGAGAAGCTGTTTTCAATACCAACAAGCAATCTAAGCAAGCTGCACTAAATGCTGCGCCATTTCTTAGCAGAATGTACAGTGTTGACGACTCAGTTTTCGAAGTCTTCTATATTCAAAATGCTGAGGCAGTATTTTGCAACATGAAGGGGGAACGCAAGATAATTCAGTTTTAGAGTGGCATATCCCGTAACAATTGGATATTGGCCAAAACAAAATAATAAAAGCCGCGCTAGTGAAAGGAAGTGAAGAGTTAGGTGGTTTTGTTTACGATTGGGTTTGGACAGAAGTCAGCTCGCCAATTTTTTTCATTATTGCAAGAAAACAAAGTGAGCCGAGTGATAGACATCCGATTGAATAATTCATCACAATTGGCTGGATATACGAAAAAGCCGGATTTGGAATTTTTTCTTCAGGCGATTGCAGGCATTGATTATATTCACATTGAAGATTTTGCGCCAACAAAAGAAATTATGGATGGATATAAAAGTAAAAAAATCAATTGGCAGGCATACAAAAAACAATATATGGAACTTATAGCGGCTAGAAAGTCGCTGGAAAAATTGGATCTGAACATATTTGACGGAGCATGTTTGCTTTGCAGTGAACCAACTGCTGAACAGTGTCACCGTAGTCTGTTGGCCGAATACCTGACTACAGCCATTCCGGATGTTCGAATCGTGCATTTGTGAAACGATGAGGTCGTGAGAGGCCTTTATGGTTTATAGAAGCTAGAACCAGGAATATCCGAATTTGCTTTACCCAAAGTAAATTCAGATAAGATCGACGGTTCAGATAATTCTGTTAATAAGCTGTTGATACTGTGGATAACTCTGTTTTCCTTATCCGTTCCGATTAGGTGATCAGAAAAAATATTTTTTATAAAAAATGAAGGAATTTCTCTCTCAAAAGAGAAAAATTACCAATTGAGACGGATTGAAGGAATGTGATTAAAATGAGAATTTTTACGAAACTCTTTGGCAGCTCCAGAGCAAAAAAGGTTTTTGAAGCAAGAGACAAATTTCGCAGAAAGTCGAGTGCGTTACGACAGATCGGTAAAGCCGTTACAATTGCCGCTGATGATTGCTATAGAAAAACTCTGCCGTTCATCAGTTTCACAGAGGAAAAAAGCAAACAGTATGCAAGTATACGGATTTACTATGAATATCTTTATTTTTTCAGGCACCTGGCGTTTAAAAATGCCTTTAGCCGTTTGTCTGTTATGCAAGTAAAGATTCTTCATGAATATATGGCGGGGATAGTGATACCAAATGCCGTTGATGTATTTTTAAAACAGTGGCCGGAGGAGCTGCAATCCGGCATGCGGAGTGAGTTTTTTAAAAAACTGAATGATGTGGAAGCGGATTATGGAAATGCCAGGGAATTATTTGCAAAAAAAGACCCTTGTTCCAGTGACGCTTTAACATCGAAAATCGGAAGAAATATTGCTGAAACCGCTGGAATTCCCAATCATTCAACGACAATTCGAACGGTAATTATTGTTATGACTGATGCTTATAAAGCCATGAAATTAGAGAAACTTATCGATAAAGCCAAAGAAGATATTTATGCCGATGAAGAAATGTCAATACGGTGATGGAGTAGAGCGAAAGGAGAAATGAGTATGGCTATTGTAGAAGTAACAATTGCGCCTTTGGGAACGGGATCCCCCAGTGTTAGCCGTTATGTCGCCGAGTGTCACAAAGTGTTGGCGCAGGAGGAAGGTGTTGCGTATCAATTGACACCGATGTCTACGATAATAGAAGGAGACTTGGACCGTATTCTTACCGTGATTCGTAAAATGCATGAAGTCCCTTTTGCTGCCGGGGCGATGCGAGTATCGACAAGTATAAAAATTGATGATCGCCGGGATAAGGTATCGACTATGGCCGGAAAGCTTCAGTCTGTAAAAGAAAAATTATAGGAGTGTTACAGTCTTACAATTTATAAGTGCGGACGCAATCTCTTAAACCCGTTTGCGTCTGCTTTTCTGTGTGGATAGGCCGATAAGATATCATTCTTTTTCGAAGATAAAAACAATATTGTATTGCATTTATCTTGCTGTAACCAATATAATATACACTATAGGAATTTAGTTATGTTTAGTTATGTTTGTTTTTAACGCCAACTTCCGCATTCAGGAGGTGTTCGATGCTTTCGGTTGACATTACCAAACAGCTGCCTAATTTTACACTTCAAATTCGTTTCGATGTTGAACAGAATATCTTAGTATTGTTTGGTCCTTCAGGCTGCGGCAAAACAACTATTTTGCGTTGTATTGCGGGATTGCTCGAACCGGAAGGCGGACGTATTTCGTATGACGGGAAGACCCTGTTTGATGGGCAGGCTAATATTTTTGTTCCTCCCCGGGACAGGCATGTTGGCTATATGTTTCAAGATTATGCTCTTTTTCCGCATATGAATGTGCAAAAGAACATTTGGTATGGGGCGAAACGGCATAATTCCGAAATCACTCACATTTATGAAAAACTGTTGAATTTGCTAAGAATCGAACAGCTTACCAAACGTTATCCGGAACATCTTTCCGGGGGCGAACGCCAGCGGGTGGCCCTGGCCAGGGCACTCATAGCTGAACCCAAGATCCTGTTGCTGGATGAACCTTTGTCAGCGCTGGACAACGCTGCCAGACTGGAACTGCAGTCCGAATTGAAAGAGATGCAAAAGTTATGGGGGATACCATTTGTTCTTGTCACCCATGACCCGAAAGAAGCAAAGGTGATGGGTGATCAATTTTTATTCATTGAACGAGGGCGACAGGTCGAGCCTCCTTCGTTTTGGGATAATAAGGTCAGCGGCCGGAACAAGTTTCCGGCAATTGTGCAAAATGTCGTTCGCGGGGAAGTAATGTCCAAAGTGGTGATGAAGGATGAGGAACGCGAATTTATGGCAATTATCACCACTGACGCAGTGGATGATCTCGCCATTCAACCTGGCGATCAAGTTACAGCCTTAGTTAAAGCTACAGAAATGATGGTGCAAAAGTAACGGATAGCTGATGTTTTTGCATCAGCTTTTTTTCTGCGGAAAGGATGATTGATTTCGGATAATAAATCAATCATCCAAAATGTGTTTTTATATGATATATGGATAGAAAATATTTGGAAGATTTGCTAGGAATTGCTCTATGTTTTCTCGAAATAGAAGATAGTGAAAAAGGTGTTTTATAGTCAGGGCAGGTGATTGTTTTAACAAAAAAACATTCTGTATTGAGCAGGAAAATGTTGAAACAGTCTAAAATTTGCTAGCAGTGTACGGTATGCTTATATAAGGAGATCGTGGAAAATGTTCTATAGAATAATGATCATATTGATAGTATTGATGCTGATAATGCCGGTCACTTTTGCAAAAACGATTCTCTACGTACCGTTCGATGATCGGCCGGTCAGTTTAGATTACGCGATGAATACAGTAAAGGCGGCCAAGATCGACATTTTGACGCCGCCTGTCGAATATTTGGCTAGCCGTAACAAGTCGGGTGATGCGGAAAAGTTGTGGCAATGGGTAAATCAAAATGCGAATAGGGCGGATGCCCTGGTATTATCAGCCGATGCTTTAATTTATGGCGGTTTGGTTGATTCTCGTACTCATGATTGGAACCAAATTGTATTGGAATGGAGTCTTCGCCGGTTTAAAACGCTTCATGAAACTAATCCCAATGTCCCAATCTACCTATTTAGTACAGTTATGCGCTCACCTTCGGCTAGCGCCGGCGGTGTGGAGCCATTATATTATGAAAGATACGGTCCGTACATTTTTCAACTCACCGCTTTGCAGGACAAAGCGGAAGTAAAAGGGATCACTTCTGACGAGAAAAAAATCATGCAAACAGCAAAAGACAATATCCCACCCGAATATTTGGCTGACTGGCTGGACAGAAGGGATAAAAATTTTCAGATTAATACGAAGCTGATTGATTTAACAAAGCAGGGTATCTTCAAATATCTTGTTTTAGGCCGGGATGATACATCTCCTTTCTCACAGACTCATAAGGAAGGCAGAGCTCTGATGAAATTGGCGAAAGGTTTGTCGCCCGATCAATTCAGTTCGTTTCCCGGCGCTGACCAATTGGGGATGATATTGCTTGCCCGTGCCTATAATCATATCCTAGCGCAAACACCTGCCGTCGAAGTTCGGTATATGATTGGGTCAGGTGCTGCAACCATCCCTAGCTATGAAGACCAGTCAATCGGCGATACAATTGCGGACCATATTGTTGCTGCGGGAGGCGTGGTTAGTGACGGTTCAAAAGCGCCAGATCTGATATTGGCTATCAATACGCCGCTTAACGGACATACGGCAGAAGCGGGAATGATAGAAAATATAGTCTATGTAACAGATGTGATGCATCATTTTGTTAATGCAATAGGAAAAGAAATCAAAGCCGGTCATTCTGTTGCCATTGCAGACATCGCGTTTGCCAATGGAGCAGATAATTCGTTAATGCGAGAAATGCACGAATTGGATCTCCTGGATAAAGTAAGCGCCTATTCCGGATGGAATACGGCGAGCAACACGCTCGGGTATGCAATTGGGCAGGGAATGATGTCCAAGACAATGGACGAAGCAGGGCGAAAGCAATTATTGACTGCCCGTTACCTGGATGATTGGGCCTATCAGGCGAATATCCGCGGTAAACTTTATCAGGAATTTGTTTATCCGCAACGAGGCAGTGAAGAAGATATTGCTCTGATGGAGCCCGGGTTGACTGCGCAATTAAAAAAGGAAATGCAGCTGTTTGCTACGAAGTATATATGGTTTTCGCCTGACGAAATCGAAGTGTCCTTCCCTTGGAACCGGATGTTTGAGATCAAGGCAGAGCTGAAATAAATTCTTTTAATAGTATATAATACTATCATATGCAAATTCAGAAATCAGGTTGTTTTTGTTGTTGTGTGCGATGAGGAGAACCTACTTCGTAAAGGCGGGTGGTATTTCATAGTAGAGCATATTTCTGTATTGATGAATGTAATCATGACAGTCTTGCTTGGTTTTGGAATCCTTTTAACGTTGCTGGGCCTCCCGGGTAATTCTTTCCTGCTGATATTGGCTATTTTATATGGCTGGCAGGAAGGCTTTTTACATTTGACGTACTCTACCCTGGGCGGCTTAGCCGGAGCCTGGCTCATAGGTGAACTTTTGGAATTTTTCGCCGGTGTTGCCGGGGCAAAGAGAGAAAATGCTTCCTGGAGGGGAGCTTTTGCCGCTTTTGCCGGAATGGTCGCGGGCGGTATTCTGGGAACTTTTGTCATGCCGGTTATTGGAACAATGATCGGTGCGCTGTTAGCCGGTGCAGCTGCCGCATATTATCTGGAATATATGAAAAACAAAGATAAAACCCAAGCGCGCCGAGTTGCCTGGGGTGTTGTTAAAGGGCAAATGATCGGTATGTTTGCTAAGTTTGTGATCGCAATAGGAATGTCGGTGACGATTATTTATAAATTATGGTTTTAACTAGGTTCCCAGGGTGATATTTTTTTCCTTCGGCAGAATACAATTCTTTGCGTTGGTGGATTATTTGCATAATTGGAGGGCTCCTGTATGGATTTACTCAAAATGCCCGGGGTTGTTTACTGCGAATTCGAAAAAGGCGCAACGATCATTCGGCAAGGGGAAAAAGTTGATTTCGTGTATTATTTGCGCAGCGGCACGTGTTACCGAAAAACGCTTACGGAAAAAGGCGACGAGATTATTTATGGGGTAAAGGAATCGGATCAGAATTTCGTACAGTCTGTTTTAGGCGCTCTGATCCTGTATAGCGACGGCATCAGTATATCGAACTTTTTTGCCAGAAGCAAATGCTGCTGTTATAAGATTCCAAAGGATGTTTTTTTTCAGTATGTGAAAGATAAGCCGGAAATTTTGACGCAATTGTTGTATATGGCCATGAAAGAATTACGAAGGTTATCGACTACGTTTCAAGCAAGACAGGAAGGAAGAGTGGCAAACCAGTTGTGCCGTCATTTGCTGAATAGCGCCAAACAAAGTCAAAACAAATTATTGGTTGTCAAAGGATACAGCAACTTGGAAATGAGTCAATTTTTGGGCGTTCATAAGGTGACGATTGCCAGAATTTTGCGCGTGTTGAAAAATGATAAAATCATCGCGAGAGAAAAAGAAGGCATCGTTATTTTGGATGAACAGCGCTTGACAGATTATGCGAAAGCAGAAAAGGTGATTGAGTACTGACAATACAGGCGTTGTGCTGAAACATGGTTTTTTCGCAAAGCAGAAATGGCTGGAAAGTAAGCCATTGTCCAGAAAAGAAAAGCGGTGGTGGATTGATCATATTCAATCTGTCGCTGCTTTTTTTATTGCCTGCTGCCGGCTTTAGAAAATTCAAGTGAAATCGAGAACAAATAATCAAAAAAATTAACATATGTTATCTATTTTAACTGTTTTGGAATGGTAAGATGAATTCGAATTAAGAAAAAGAAAAAATTCACAGGAAGGAGTTTGCTGTATTTTTTCTTGCTGCCAGCCTAACAAGCCCGGAAGATGGCAGCAATGTATGGTATGCGAGCGGTGGGAACAAAAGCGACAAGATAAAAAGGAAGTGATTCAGATAAGCAACTCAAATCAACCCAAAGGAAAAGACATGATGTTTTATGTCCACTGTGCAATAGGCCTCGTAATTATGTTCGGTTTCAGCATGATGGCGCCAATCAAGCCTGTTACGCCGGTGGGAATGCAGGTTTTGGGAATCTTTCTTGGAATGATTTATCTTTGGTCCTTTGTTGGCATTTTGTGGCCAAGTTTATTTGGTATCCTTGCGTTAGGATTATCAGATTACGCGCCTATGCCCGTAATTTTGCGAAAATCGCTGGGCGATGTGATTCCGATCCTTGTGTTTTTTGCAATGATTTTATTTGGCGCCATTCAGCATTACGGCGTAACGAAGTATATCAGCCGCTGGTTTTTAACAAGAAAAATCATTAATGGCCGACCGGTCATGTTCAGCTTTATTTTTATCTATACGACGTATGTTTTGGCGGCGCTTTCCGCGAATGTTTTACCTGCCTTGCTGTTTATGTGGTCCATTCTTTATGGCGTTTTGGAAGATGTCGGCTATAAAAAAGGGGATAAATATACATCGGTCATGGTGATTGGAACCATGTTTGGCGCAATTTCGGGGCAAGCAGCCAAACCGTTTGTAGGATCCGCTTTGATGATCCTGGCTTCCTTTGAAAAAGTATCGAAAACACAACTGGATTACTTGCCATATATGCTGTTCGGCGTGATTATGGCGACATTAGCGATCGTTATTTATGCGCTGCTGATCAAGTTTGTTTTCAAACCGGACATGAGCAAAATTGCCAATATTAATACAGAGCGGTTCGAAAAAGAAAAACTGCCGCCGATGGATTTGCGGCAAAAAATCTTTTTCGGGTGCTTGTTTGGTTATTTGGGGTTAGTGCTTCTGCCAAGTATTTTACCGAAAACGATCTGGCTCGTTGCGCTTCTCAATAAACTCGGCCCATGGGGCGTCGTCATTGCTTTTGTTGTTGCGTTAACTTTGTTCAAAATCAATGGGAAGCCGATTATGGATTTTAAAGAAATTGCCGGACGGTATGTGATTTGGGAAGTCTACTTCCTGATTGCGATGGCTATGGTTATTTCTGATGCTTTGGTGGAAAATTCTACTGGGATCAAACCATTCTTGACAGAAACCTTGAGTCCTTTGCTGGGCGGCCGTTCACCAGCAATGTTTGCCGTAATTTTTGTTGCGATATCGATGATGATTACGCAAGCAGCAAACAACGGGGTAATGGGAGTCCTTTTTATGCCGATTGTTTATGCATTTTCGATGGAAAACGGCAGCAATCCGGCGGCAATTGCTACAGTAATGACCTTTGCCCTGCATGTTGCTATTTTAACTCCGGCAGCATCTCCTTACGCCGCTGTTCTCTATGCGAACCGGGATTGGGTTGATGGTCAGGATATTGCCAGGTACGGAACCGTGATTTTTGTGAGCATGATGGCTTTGTACCTGCTGGTAGGAATTCCTTTATCCAATATGATTTTTAGATAGAAAATGAAACAGAAAAAGGAGAGATTTGAATGACGGTAAAAACCAAGCAATTCGAGCACATTATCACGGAACAGGTTCGCGCGGAGGAAGCTTTTTTAGCGGAATATAAAAAAGGCGAATATTCTTTTGATCAGCCGTATGTGAAACTGAACCCGTATTTAATTGCTCCGTTGACAGCATTAGTCATGTTTAAAACCTCAGTGCCGGTTTCGGTTGCGATCGCCGTGAAAGGCAAAGAAAGCGCCGGGGATCTTGGTTTCCAATTCGGTCCTGCCACAGAGCATATGGTTCCGGTGTATGGTCTTTATGGCGGTTATGCCAACCAAGTCGAATTGACTCTTTCCAGTGGGGAAAAAACGGTTTTAACCATTCAAACGGAAGAGGTTCCGGAAAAAGTTAAGGCGCCGACAAAGATGGAAACTACCGCAGAATATTTTCAGGATCATCTGATGTTTGTCAGCCCGACGTCTCCGGCTTTGGCTGCCGGCTACGATTATCGCGGCGATGTTCGCTGGTACGGCACGTTGAATTTTGCTTTTGACATCAAGAGAGTGAAAAACGGACGGCTGCTGCTGGGAACCAATCGTTTGGTTGCGCCTCCTTATCATACAACCGGCCTGTTTGAAATGGGCATAATCGGTAAAATCTACAAAGAATACCGGCTTCCGAGCGGTTATCATCATGATCAATTTGAAATGGAAGACGGCAATCTGCTCATCTTGACCCAGGACTTGCCTCGTGGAACCGTGGAAGATATGTGTGTGCTGGTGGATCGACAAACGGGCGCAATCCTAAAAACATGGGATTATCAGAAAGCTTTGCCGCAGGATGTTGGCGGTTCCGGCAGCCAGGACAGCCATGACTGGTTCCACAATAATGCGGTCTGGTATGACAAAAAGACCAATTCGTTGACTTTATCAGGACGTCACCAAGATGCCGTGATCAATATTGATTATGAAACCGGCTCTTTGAATTGGGTCATTGGCGATCCGGAAGGCTGGCCGCAGGAATTGGTGGATAAATATTTCTTTAAACCGGTAGGAACAGGCGATTTTGATTGGCAGTATGAGCAGCACGCCTGCGTTGTATTGCCGGATGGCGATATTATGTGCTTTGACAATGGACATTGGCGTTCCAAAGTCAAAGAAAAATATGTACCGGCAAAAGACAATTTCTCCCGCGGGGTTCGCTACCGGATCGATACCGATAAAATGGAAATTGAACAAATTTGGCAGTACGGCAAAGAACGGGGCGCAGAATTTTTCTCCACGTACATTTGCAACGTCGAGTACTACGGTGAGGGCCATTATCTTGTTCATTCAGGCGGTATCGGCACATATAAAGGCGAGACTTGCAACAAGCCGCCCGTACAGTTCCGCGGCGAAGAGGAAAAAGACGTGGTGTTTAATTCCATCACCGTTGAATTGAAAGACGATGTGGTAATGTATGAAATGCAGCTGCCGGCCAATTATTATCGCGCGGAAAAATTAAAACTGTATTGTCCGGAAGATGTGCTGACGCTGGGCAAAGGAGAATTGGTGGGAACACTTGGAGTGACAGAGGAATTCTCCACCATCCCGCCGGTTGAAGACGGAGGAATGGTTCCTGCCCAGTATCATGTCAAGTTTGGCATTGAAGAAGACCGGATGATTTTAAAAGCAACCTTTGAAAAAGGTCAATTGGTTATGCTGTTGCTGGAAGGCGCTGAAACTCACAGCTATTTTGTTCCCACGACCAAACGGCCTTTCCTGGCGATGTGCGTAGGTACGTTCCAGGAAAGTGACGAACGGGCTGTGGAATTCCCCGTCAGCAAAGAAGGGTTAAAGGGAGAATTTAAAGTAGCGTTGATTGTGGACGAATACAAATATGACACAGGAATAACGGTTCAAATCTAAGCGGTACGCAGCTAACGATAGAGACATGAAAAAGCGCTAAGGGATAGGCTGTTGCGAACTTAGTGCTTTTTCCTGAGGATGAAAGAGTTGTAAGCGACAAATCTTGATTGCGGGGGGACATAGATGGAAGAATATGACGTAGCGATTATTGGAGCCGGGCCTGCCGGCATGACTGCGGCGATTTACGCAGCCAGGGCAAACCTGCAGGTTTTGCTTTTGGATAAATTGGCTCCGGGCGGGCAGATTGTCAATACCGCCGAAATTCAAAACTATACCGGGATGGGAACCATCGAAGGCGCGGAATTGGCCATCAAGATGTTTGAACATACCCAGGAGTTGGGGATCACGTTTGATTATGGGACAATTACCGATATTCAGTCAGAGGGTAAAGTGAAAAAACTCATCTGCGAAGAAGGACATTCTTATCGGGCCAAAGCAGTGATCATTGCCACGGGTACCAAACCCAGGATGCTGGGCGTTCCCAACGAGACGAAATTTGCCGGCACGAGCATCAGCTGGTGTGCGATTTGCGACGGACCGCATTATAAGAACAAAAAGGTCATTGTCGTGGGCGGCGGCAATTCTGCTGTAGAGGAATCCATTTTCCTGGCCGGTCTGGCGGAGGAAGTAACGATCGTTACCATGCTTGATTTAACCGCTGATCCGTCTGCCTGCGATAAACTGAGAGCAATGAAGAACGTCAAGATTTATGAATACCACGATATCATTGAATTTTTCGGAACGGAAAAATTCGAAGGATTGCGGGCGAAATCTTCCAAGACGGGCGAAGAAATTACTGTTAAGGCGGATGGCGCTTTCGAATACATCGGGCTGCAGCCCACAGCCGATGCGTTTAAAAGCCTGGGAATTTTAAACGATTTCGGCTATATTGAAACGGACGCCTTCATGGCGACAAAAGCGGCGGGAATTTACGGCGCCGGCGATATCATCAGCAAACACCTGCGGCAAGTTGTGACTGCCTGCAGCGATGGGGCGATTGCTGCGCAGTCTGCTGCAAAATACATTGAAAAAACGTTTTAAAATAGAAGGAGTGACTGGAACATGGCAGTGACAATCAGAGAAATCGATGGAGACGAATTGGAAGTGCTGCTCGCGAAAGGCGAGGGCAATATCTTGGCCGATTTCTATTCCAAAACGTGCGGACCCTGCAAAATGCTGAGCTTTGTCTTAAAGGATATTGCCAAAGGCATCGACGACGTAGAAATTGTCCTTCTGGATTATGATATGAATAAAGAAGCGTTGGAAAAACATAATGTCACAGGTTACCCGACGATTATTTTCTTTAAAAACGGACAGGAAATCGAGAGAATGAAAGGTTTGCAGCAAAAACCGGTCATCCTTCGCATGATTTCGGCATAAAAATGAAATAAATGACACAAAGAGGCGGGTTCCGATTATGGAGCCCGCTTCTTTGTGTCATTTACTGGTTTGCAATGCAAACTTTATAAGCTAAAAACAACAAATTATAATATTTGAGTATATTTTTGTTAGTTTAAGTTGATTTAAGTTTCAATATGTACTATGATGATTACTATACATAATGCTTTTGGAACGGAAAACGATAGGGATCATTAAGCAAAAAATGAGGGATGGGTTATCATGACAATCCGGAAAATGCATACAAAAGATTGCGAAGGGATGATTTTGGGCCATGATTTATCCACGATTGCGCCCCGGGAATATCAAGGCCCTCTATTTAAGAAAGGGCATGTTATCTGCGCTGAGGATATTCCGTATCTGCAAAAAATCGCTAAAGACCGAATTTATCTTGTTGATCTTTTGCCGGGACAGATACATGAAAATGATGCGATTACCCATATTGCCCAAGCTGTGGCCGGCGAAAACGTGATCCTGACGGAGCCGTTAAAAGGGCGGATCAATATCAAAGCAAAAATTGACGGGCTATTAAAAGTAAATCGTCAAGCGATAACAGCAATCAACACCGTGGAAAATACAGTCGTGTCCACTCGTCAGGACAATATTATCGTAAAGCGCGGCGAATTATTGGCCGGTATTAAGGTCGTTCCGCTGGTCGTGGATAAAACTGTCGTTTTATCTGTGGAAAATATTGCGGATCGATATAATGGGATCATTTCCGTCAAGCCGCTTCGCAATTTGAAAGTGGGTGCGATTATTACCGGTAATGAAGTCTATTATGGTCGTCTCAAAGACCAATACGCTCCGATTTTTGCAGAAAAAGTTGCGTCATATGGAGCGACACTGATGGATATTTCTTTTCAGCCGGATGACCGTAACCGTATTCGAGATGCGATCATGAATTATAAAAAGAACGGGATAGACATTATTATTGCAACCGGCGGCATGTCGGTCGATCCTGAGGATGTAACGCCGGATGCCATTCGAGCTACCGGTGCCCAAATCATCACGTACGGGACACCGGTATTGCCTGGAGATATGTTTATGCTTGCTTATCACGGCGACACGGTCATCCTGGGCATGCCGGGCTGTGGAATGTATGCTAAAACCACAATTTTTGATCTCGTTTTTCCAAGATTACTGGCGGGAGAATGGCTGTCAAAACTCGATTTTGCCTCCATGGGTTACGGCGGTCTGTGTTTGCAATGTGAAAATTGCACCTATCCGGTTTGCCCCTTTGGCAAATGAATGTGTTCAACATCTGAAAAATCATTGGGAAACACAAGGACATGGTCCTGGGTGTTTCTTTTTTTATGCGATGTTGTTTTTGCTTTTTCTACAACGATACTAAGCGTCGGAGGCTTTCGAATATGATATAATGGGCTTAAATATAGGAAATATCTGGTGAGGTGATTTGACATGGAAGTCCAGGGCGGAGACAAATTGGTCGTGTCTGCCGGTGAAACAAAAAAAACTTGGATTGTATCGGCAATAAACAACAATGTTGTAAAATATTTTGACGAGGCCAACCGGTATCAGCAAATGCCGGTTGTGCACTTGGCAGAGATGATCAAGAACCATCAGGTCGAGATTGTACGGCAATCAGAATCATTGTTTTTGAATGATGACATGCTGTAGGATATGAAGATATATTGTGAAAAGTTCGATTTTCCTTTGTTTTTATTGCAATTCATCGCATAAGGGAGGCCATGCTATGTCCGTAACCGTGAACGATATTATAGAGGCCAGGCAAACATTGAACAACGTCGCGTATCGAACCAGTTTGGTACATGACGAAGTGCTCAACGAAATCAGCGGAAACCAGATTTATTTAAAAATGGAAAATCTGCAGCGTACGGGATCGTTCAAACTGAGAGGGGCTTATAACCGGATTGCCAATCTGACAGAGGAAGAAAAACGACAAGGAGTAATTGCCTCCTCCGCAGGAAACCATGCGCAGGGAGTTGCGTTGGCGGCTCAGGTTCATGGGATCAAAGCGACAATCGTTATGCCGAAGCATGCTCCCTTGTCCAAGGTGAAGGCGACGAAAAGCTATGGAGCAGAAGTGGTTCTTTTTGGCGAAATGTACGACGAAGCGTATGCGGAAGCGATCCGGATCCAGCAAAAAACCAATGCAACCTTTATTCATCCCTTTAATGATCCATTAGTGATTGCCGGACAAGGCACGATTGGTTTGGAAATAATCGAAGATTTGCCGGATGCGGAAATCGTAGTAGTTCCGATAGGCGGCGGAGGGCTGATTTCTGGGATCGCAACCGCAATAAAAAACTGCAAACCGGGTGTAAAGGTGATCGGCGTTCAAGCGCGGAATATGCCTTCGATGTTGGAGGCGGTTCATCAGAATAAAATTATTACCATTAAAGGATCTTCGACAATTGCGGACGGGATTGCGGTCAAAACGCCCGGGGAAGTAACCTTTGATATTGTCCGGCGTTATGTCGACGATATCGTTACTGTTGACGAAGACGAAATAGCCAGCGCGATTTTGTTCCTATTGGAAAAAATGAAAATTGTATCCGAAGGCGCAGGCGCTGTTCCGCTAGCTGCTATTTTAAATAAATTTTCACAGTATCGCGGTAAAAAAATTGTTGCCGTAATCAGCGGCGGCAATATCGACGTGAATATGTTATCCCGAATTATTGATCAGGGTTTGGTGAAGAGCAGACGCAAAATTTACTGTGACACCGTCATTCCTGACAAACCAGGAACCTTGTGGCGTCTGATCAAGTTAGTTTCCGACGCCGGCGCCAACATTATTTCCATTACTCATAAACGGGATAAAAGGAATGTTTCGATCGGTTACGTTTATGTGGAACTCGAGCTAGAAACGGCGGATGAAGAGCAAATTCGCCTAATCGGAAAATTATTGGGCGAACATGGGTACAAAGTCGATCTTTGCTAAGCCAAATCATTGCACAACCTTACTTTCTGAAAAAGGAGATCTCGACATGACCAATAAATTAAAGCGACTTCTTAATATACAGTATCCGATTATGCAAGGCGGGATGGCTTGGGTTTCGGAAGCCAAATTAGCCGCTGCCGTATCGGAGGCAGGCGGCGCTGGGGTTATTGCCGCCGGAGGCCGGGAGGCGGCCTGGGTAAGAGAACAAATTCGGTTGGCAAAAGCATTAACCGATAAGCCGTTTGGCGTAAATGTAACCCTTTTGACGGATCACAAAGAGGCAATCATGAATGTAATTTGCGAAGAAGGAGTTTCGTTTGTTGCGCTGGGAGCGGGCAACCCGATACCCTATTTTGCGCAATTTGATGCTGCCGGAATTAAGAAAATATCTGTAGTGCCTAACGCAAAATTGGCTGTTCGAATGGAAGAAAACGGCGCCGATGCCATTGTTATCGAAGGAATGGAAGCCGGCGGCCATATTGGATCACTGACGACAATGGCTTTAATGACGCAAGTGATCCCGCTGATAAACATTCCCGTGATTGCGGCAGGCGGGTTTGTCGATGGCCGTGGATTGGCGGCGGCGTTAATCATGGGTGCATCAGGAGTGCAGATGGGAACGCGCTTCATGCTGGCAGAGGAGTGCACGGTACATCCGAATGTGAAGCAAAGAATTATTGATGCAGCCGATACGGACAGCGTCGTTACCGGATTGCTTAGCGGACATGCAGTGCGTGGTATAAAAAACAAATTTACAAATAAATTTTTGACAAAGGAACGGCTCTGTGCTCCGCTTTCAGAGTTGGAACGTATTGCAACGGGGACAAACCGTTTGGCCGCTGTTGATGGCGATGTGGAAAATGGGATGATCTTAGCCGGGCAAAGTTTGCTGCCACTCGTTAAAATTGAACCTGCCAGGGACATGATCGAATCGATGATGAGTCAAGCCAAAGAATGTTTGTCTCAGGCCCCGAAACTTCTATGAACTGAAATTGGTTAATTTCCACTAGAACAAAGAGTTTGCAGAAATGCAGGCTCTTTTTGAATGCGCGGAAAAAAGTAAAGTATGGATGGTAATTTTGCTACGAACCTAAACCAGAGAAGTAAAAATTGATAATACTACTTGACATGGAGTGAACTCAACGTGGTAAAGTTATCTTATAAGTAAAAATTAAAGGAGAAATATCGGTATGGAAAAGAAAAAATTAGGATTTGGATTTATGCGCTTGCCGCTTAAAAATCAGAATGATCAAGAAAGTATTGACATGGACACATTAAATCAAATGGTGGATACTTTTTTGGATAGAGGTTTTACCTATTTTGATACAGCTTATATGTATCATATGTTTAAGAGTGAGATCGCTATGCGAGAGTCGCTAGTAAGACGCCATAAAAGAGACAGCTTTACGGTGGCGACAAAATTGCCGACAATGTTGTTGAAAACACAAGAAGACCAGGAACGGATTTTCAACGAACAGTTAGAAAAATGTGGTGTAGATTACTTCGATTACTATCTGCTTCATAACCTCGGCGTATCGCACTATGAGATCGTTAAAAAATTTGATAGCTTTGCATTTGTCCAGCAAAAGAAAAAGGAAGGAAAGATTAGACAGATCGGATTTTCTTATCACGATCGTGCGGAGTTATTGGAAGAAATCCTTTCAGCACATCCGGAAGTGGATTTTGTTCAGTTGCAGATTAATTATTTGGATTGGGACAATGAAAGCATACAGTCAAGAAAGTGCTATGAAGTAGCAAGAAAACATAATAAACCGGTTATTGTCATGGAACCTGTGAAAGGTGGCACGCTTGCCCAAGTGCCCGAAAAAGCAGAGCAATTATTTAAAGAGTATCATCCGGATCTGTCAGTGTCATCATGGGCTATTCGTTATGCAGCAAGCCACGAGGGGATTATGATGGTATTAAGCGGAATGTCCGACATGGAGCAACTACTGGATAATACGGGATATATGCAGGAATTCAAGCCTCTCGTAAAGGAAGAATATGACATTGTGAACAAGGCGGTCGGAATCATTAACGAAGCAATTGCGATTCCATGCACAGCCTGTCAGTATTGTGTAGAGGGCTGTCCGAAAAACATAGCCATTCCGAAGTATTTTGCCTTATACAATACGGAAAAGCAGTCCTTGAACAAAATGTTTTCTACACAAAGAGTATACTATGATAATTATATAAAAACCTATGGCAAGGCTTCAGACTGTATTGACTGTAAAAAGTGTGAAGAAAGCTGTCCGCAGCATATTGAGATTACAAAATGGCTAAAGAATGTAGCGGATACTTTTGAAGCAAAGCTTCCTGCCGGATGGAGAACAGAAAAATCGTGAGCGTCTGATAAATAAATAATCCCCAACCTAAGAAACGGAAAGAGGGTTTTATCATGCGGAATATAATATTTGACGTTGATGGAACCCTATGGGACACGACGGAAGTGGTAGCGCAAGCCTGGAATAAGGCGATTTCTGAAGTCGGCGGAACTGCGGCAGTGGTGAGCGCTGCTGTGTTAAAGAAGGAATTTGGCAAGACGATGAAGGTGATCGCCGATGATTTATTTTATGATGCTGATGCAAAAACGAAAGAGTTACTAATGGAAAAGTGCTGCAGGTATGAGCATGACGCATTGGAAGAAAATACGGTTAATCTATTGTTTCCTGATGTGGTAGAAACCATCAAAAAACTGTCCGGGAAATATCAATTATTCATTGTCAGTAATTGCCAAGCTGGCTATATTGAATTGTTTATGAAAAAGGCAGGGATTAAACCGTATATTAAGGATTGGGAATGCTTTGGCGTCACCGGCAACGTGAAAGGCGAAAACATCATGCTGTTGATGAAAAGAAATAAGTTAACAGACGCCGTATATGTTGGCGATACTCAGGGAGATTATGAGGCAACGCAAATGGCTCAGCTTCCCTTTATCTTTGCAAAGTATGGTTTTGGCCATGTGGAGAACTGTGAAAGGGCAATCAGCGGAATTACCGAACTGCTGAATTTTGAAGAAATCTTTCCTTAAAGATGTCTACAGAAAGGTTTTTGGAACCATTTGAGTGAGGGATGGTGAAGCATGGATAGACGTCAATTTATTAGCGGGGTCGGCTATGGATTATTGTCGTTAGGATTAGCAGGCTGCGGCCTGAATCTTTCTGAAAAGAATGATAGTCAGCAAAATGCGCAAAATACTCAAAGTAAGCAAGCGCCTCCTTCGTCAGAAAGTGTATATGCTCGCAATAAACTGATTGTATCGGAGGGATCTGATCCTAATTCGTTAATAGAAAAAGGTTTTGCCGCGCTTGGCGGAATAGGTGTTTTGGTTAAAAAAGGAGCTGCAGTGGTGCTGAAACCGAATTTCAGTGTTGCCAGAAAACCGGAAGAAGCGGCAACGACCAATCCGCAGCTAATTGCAGCTGTAGTGAAACAATGCTTGGCAGCAGGGGCCAGGGAAGTAAAAGTAATCGATTATCCTTTTCAGAGTCCGCTTGTATGTCTGACGAACAGCGGAATTAAGGCGGCTGTGGAAGCTGCAGGAGGAAAAGCTTATGCCATCAATTCGCAAAGCTTTTACACTCAAGTTGATACCGGTGGAAAAACCTTAAAAACCGCTTTGTTTTCAAAAGATGTGTTAAGCGCTGACGTGTTTATTAACTTTCCTATTCTTAAACATCACAGTATGACCAAACTGACTCTGGGGCTGAAAAATATGATGGGGCTTGTGTGGGACCGCGGCTACTTCCACAGCACGGACCTTATACAATGTATTGCTGAACTTGCTGCATTCCGCAAACCTCATCTCACCATTGTGGACGCTACAAGAGGGATTACGGATAATGGTCCGATGGGACCGGGCGCTATTCGTGAATGGAATCAAGTGGTTTTTGGCGTCGACCCTGTAGCCGTCGACACTTACGCTGCGACATTGTTTGGGCATAAAGCAACGGATATTGAATATATAACGGCTGCCGCGAAATTGGGCGTGGGAGAAATGGATCTGCAAAAACTTACCGTTGTGAAGGTGTAAGGCAATGAAATCTAAGAAAGCGCTATTGCTGCGATATACGTTGCAGTTCATCTCGTTACTATCCTTTATCTTGCTTCTTGCGGTATTAGCATACCCGCCCGAGCTGGAAAATCAATTACTGCAATCGTTTTCGCGCCTTGATCCCTGGCTTTTGCTGAGTCAACTCCGTTGGCAGCAGGAAGTTCCTTCCTGGGCATGGCTGCCGCTGTTGACTTTGGTATCAACCTTATTGTGGGGCAGGATATTTTGCGGCTGGCTGTGCCCTTTTGGCGCTTTGTTGACACTGACGGATAAAATTGGCCGGGCAGCTTTCCCGAAGTTGTCGTTGCTCAGAACCAAAGTGCTGCGTGCAGTACAGCCCGTACGGGGTTATTGGTTCATTTTTCTGGGCACCATCTTTGTCCTCGGGTCAAACTGGGTGTTCTTTTTTACCCCTTTTGCATTATTCAGCCATGAGATTGTGAGGGGATTGCAGGGGGATATTCCCTGGATGCTTATTGGGATAATCGTTGGTACCCTGCTTTTTTCCCGACTCTGGTGCAGCGTACTCTGTCCGACCGGAGTTCTTTTGTCACTGGTCGCCCGGCTGCGGTTTTTCCGTTGCGAACTTGCCGGCGCAAAGCCTCAAGAGTCGCGAAGACAGTTCTTCAAAGTCGCTTTTGCCGTTGCTATGGCGGGTGCTTTATGGAGAAAGACGGTTTGGGCGGCAGAAAAAGTTTTACGCCCTCCTGGCGCTCTGCCGGAACTGGATTTTACTGCCGTTTGCAACCGATGCGGAAGATGTATTCAGGTTTGTCCCAGTAACGCGTTGCGCCCGATGCCGATTACTGAAGGCCTGGCGAATTTTGAAACGCCTTATGTCATCCCACGGAAAAACCGCTGTGATTTGTGCCTGGCATGCCAGAAAGTGTGTCCGACCGGAGCCATTGCCCAAGTCCCTCTGGAAAAAATCCGGATGGGCAAAGCTGTTATAGATAAGCCTCGTTGTATCGCCTGGAATGATGGAAAAATGTGCTATATTTGCGGCGAACAATGTCCTGTTCTGGCAATTTCTGCAGATGAACATCATCGGCCTACCGTTTTGTCCGACAAGTGCGTGGGCTGCGGTTCCTGCGAAAATGCCTGCCCTGTCAATGGTGAGGCCGCTATCCGTGTTATTCCCGCTTAGAATATTGATATAAATGAAGACTTGCTCCAAGTGGTAACTATAGAGAGAGTTTGCAGAAATGCAGACTCTTTTTGCATGCTCAGAAATAATTAAAGTGTGAATGGTAATAATGTTGAAAATATTTAGTATAATATAGATAATACAAGAAATCCGCTCTCTTTTCGGATGGAACTTTGAATTTTATCAGGGGGTGGAACTCGATGCCGCAAGATAAGAAAAAAGCGGTCTTTCAGGTGGATGGGATCACTTGCATGGACTGTGCCCAAAAGTTTGAGAAAGAAGTCAACGAACTTCCGGGTATTCGAAAAGCATCATTGAATAAGTTAACCGGCAAGCTCATCGTCGAAGGGATTACAGATTTGCAACTGATCCAAAAGCTGGGACAGGGTGAAGGATATACCATTCATCTAGTCATGCAGAAGCAACGCACAAAAACCGGCCCGCCCAAAAAGACGAATTGGGAGCTGAGGCGTGCCGTGTTGTCCGGTCTAAGCCTGGCAGTTGCCTATGGTTTGGAGAAATTCGGCGGTTCCGGGATGCCGTTTCTGCCGGTTTATGCGATGGCTATTGTGCTGGGCGGCTGGAGTAATTTTCGCAAGGCTGTCCTTGCTTTGCCGCGTTTGAATTTTAATATGAGTGTGCTTATGAGTGTCGCAGTCATCGGGGCATTGGCGATCGGACAATATGAGGAAGGCGCTACAGTGGCTTTTCTTTACGCAATTTCTGAGCTGTTGGAAGCATGGACAATGGAAAAAGCCCGCCGTTCCATAAGGCAATTGATGGACATCACTCCGAAAACAGCGCGGCTGCTTCACGTAGGCAATGAAATAGAAGTTCCGGTGGAAGAAATTAATGTCCAGGATATCATGGTGATCCGTCCAGGTGAGAAAATTGCCATGGACGGCGAAATTGTAAAAGGTGAAAGCGCTATTAATCAGTCTGCCATCACCGGGGAATCCCTTCCGGTCGAAAAAGGCCCCGGTGCGGAAGTTTTTGCCGGCACGATCAATACCTATGGCTCTCTGGAAGTAAAGGTGACAAAATTAGTGCAGGATACGGCCATCGCCAAAATTATTCACATGGTAGAGGAGGCGCAGGCAAAACGCGCTCCGTCTCAGGCGTTCGTTGAGAAATTTGCTGCCGTATATACTCCTGTGGTCATGGTGCTGGCGGTAGGCATCCTATTTATACCACCACTGTTTTTGGGCTATGAATGGACACCGTGGATTTACCGCAGTCTGACTCTTCTTGTTGTGGCCTGTCCTTGTGCATTGGTAGTGTCCACCCCGGTGGCAATCGTCAGTGCGATTAGCAATGCGGCCCAAAACGGGGTTTTGATCAAAGGCGGCATATATTTGGAAGAAGTCGGCTCATTAAGCGCGATTGCATTTGATAAAACCGGGACATTAACACGCGGGGAATTAGTTGTTACCGATATTGTGCCGCTTGGCTCCATAGAGACAGATCAGCTTTTGCAGATCGCAGCCAATTTGGAAACGCGCTCTGAACATCCCATAGCAAAATCGATCATCAAAGCAGCCCAAAGCAAGGGGGGGCAGGCAGTGCCGGCAGAGGACTTTGCCGCAGTTCCCGGCAGAGGAGTGCAGGGCAAGATTAGTCAAAGAATGGTTTATTTGGGTAATTCGCGGCTGTTCAACGAACTCGGCATTTCATTGGAATCTGTCAGCAAAGAACTGGACCGGCTGCAGGCAGAAGGAAAAACGGTCATGATCCTAGGGACAAAGGACGCTTTTTTGGGAATGATTGCTGTAGCTGATGAAGTAAGACAATCAAGCGCTGCCACCGTGGCGGCCCTCAAGAAAGCAGGCATTCAACATGTCATCATGCTGACCGGCGATAATGCCGATACGGCAAAAGCGGTTGCAGCAAAAGCGGGCGTTGATGAATACCGGGCGGAATTATTGCCGCAGGATAAGTTAACAGCGGTGCAAGAACTGCTGAACAAATACGGCAAAGTAGCAATGGTCGGCGATGGCATCAACGATGCGCCGGCCCTGGCGTTATCAACCGTAGGCATCGCGATGGGCGGGGCTGGAACGGATACGGCTCTTGAAACAGCGGATATTGCTCTTATGGCGGATGATCTAACCAAACTGCCGTTCACTATCCGGCTAAGTCGGAAAGCGTTAACCGTTATTCGCCAGAACATTACATTCTCGTTGTTGATCAAAGCCTTTGCCATTTTGGCCGTGTTCCCCGGCTGGCTGACCTTGTGGCTGGCAATCCTTGCTGACATGGGCGCTACGATTATTGTAACCCTGAATAGCTTGCGGCTTTTACGTACTCGCGCGAAGGAAGAAAAGAGGGCCGCGTGATGAATTGCGATCGCTTAAGAATAAATTTTATTCCGATTTTAGCCGCATTGTGCATTGCTGTGCTTTCTTCTTTGCCTATTGCCAGCTGTTCGGCTCCGGTTTCCGACGGCGCGATGCTGAAACCGGCCTATTGGACCGGCAAGCTGTCCACTCCGAATGCGATCATTATGTCGGAAAAGCAGATCCAAAGTTATAACCGGGCGATCCAAACCGCAATGCCCGATACGGTTGTTGATCTTGAAAAATACCCGCAAACCTTGAGCAAAAAACAGCTCATGACACTGTTAACAGCAGCATCATTCCCCAAAGAGAAAATGTATAGCGGCGGAACTCCTGTTGGCGAGTCCTTTTATAATGAGCTGAGGACACAAATCAACTTTGCGGCGATAAAAGACAGCAACCCCATCAGATACGGTTTTACTGTGACACGGGCCAATTTGCGAACTTTCCCAACCGGCAAAGGCGTATTTGAGTCAGCAGAAGATCGTGAATTCGATCTGTTTCAGGAAACAGCGGTCGATCCTGCCGTGCCGGTGATTGTTTTGCATCAAAGTTTGCGTAAGGATTGGTTTTATGTTCAGACTGGCAATTACCGGGGCTGGATACCGGCAAATCATCTTGCCATCGCCGCCAATCGGCGCGAATGGCTTGACTACATGAACTCGTCGCGGTATCTGGTGGTAACCGGAAATCAATTGCTGATCCGCGGTAATGGCAGCGGACAGTCTATGGTGTTTGAAATGGGGGCCAAACTGCCTCTGGCGCAGGGCAATAGCAATGATCAAAAGAAAAAGGGTTTTACGGTCTTATTGCCGGCCCGGAATCAATATGGGAAATTGTACTTTACGCGTCTTGAAACATCCACTGATGCCGATGTTCGTATTGGTTATCTGCCTTATACACAAGCCAATATGATCAAGCAGGCTTTTAAATTTTACGGTCAGCCATACGGATGGGGCGGCCTGCATGACAGTGTGGATTGTTCGAGCTTGATCATGAACGTTTATCGATCATTCGGCATTATGCTGCCCCGCAATGCCGATCAACAGGAAGTCGAAATTGGAAAAGTCATTCGCCTTGAAAATATGGATTATGGTTCGATAGAAAAGAAACTCCTGTTGGTGCAGCCCGGAGCAACTCTCCATATGGACGGCCATGTGATGCTTTATTTGGGCAGAGATCAAGGCAAGTTTTATGTCATTCATTCCTTGGCATCCTATGGAGATGTCAATCGACCGAATGACAATGGAACATTGGCGCGCGTAGCCGTGATGAAAGTGGTTGTCAGTGATTTGGATTTAACGCGAAGAAACGGCAAAACCTTTCTGGAATCGTTGACAACAGCGAAAAACGTGGTGCAATAACGTGAGTATCAAAAAACAGTTGACTAAGTCAAGCAATTGCTTGACTTAGTCAACTGTTTTTTGATACGATAAGAAATATTTAAAATTTTTTACTGGGGGTTGGATTATGGCGAATGGTGCCGAAAACCGAGTCTCGCGTATCAGGCAGTTCAATCGATTTTATACCAATTTTATCGGCTTGGTGAATAAGACCATACTGGAGAGCAAGTATTCCCTTGCGGAAGTACGGGTCATGCTGGAAATAAACAAGGCAAGGGCATGTACGGCTTCGCAGCTGATACGGATTTTACAGATCGATCCGGGCTATCTCAGTCGAATGCTGCGCCGTTTTAAAAATGAAGGTTTGGTTGCCGTCTGCGATTCGGCTCAGGACAAACGGTCACAACTTTTGAAGCTGACTGAAAAAGGGGAAACGGTGTTTAACGGATTATCGCAGGCCTCAAGTAATCAATTGCTTGAGATAGTAAAGCCGCTGTCGGATTATGAACAAGAAGAATTGGTCCGCTGCATGGAAAAAATCCAAATGCTATTGTCAAGGGAACATGCTGCGCCGATCACGATCCGGTCCTATCAGCCGGGGGACGCCGGATATATTGCCTATCGTCATAGCGTTCTTTATGCAAAGGAATATGGTCTGCAGCCAATATTCGAAAAATATGTCTTTGATGGTCTCTTGAGTTTTTTAAACCATCCTGCGAGCGGAAAAATGTGGGTTGCGGAAGCATATGGTCAAATAGTGGGATTTGTAGCTATTGTAAAAGCGGATGAAAAAACAGCTCAACTGCGCTGGTTTTTGATTGAACCGGAATTTCGCGGCAAAGGGTTGGGACGCTGTCTGATGACAGAGGCAATCGCATATTGCCGGGAACAAAATATTGCGCATGTTTTTCTATGGACTTTTGCGGAATTAGATGCGGCAAGACATTTATACAGCAGTTTCGGTTTTGTGCGAACAGAAGAAGAACAAAATGATATCTGGAAGAGCGGTTTGGTCGAGGAAAAATGGGAGTTGACTCTTTGAGCGAAGACGAAGAAAAGAGGGTGCAGTTATGCGGGTGTATTACCAATCACGAACCGATTTCCTGGCAGGCTGCCGTGATTGTTTGCCGTTAATGGTAGGAGGAGTTCCGTTTGGGATTATGTGCGGAGTGATGGCCGTTGCCGCCGGGTTTACGCCTGCGGAAGTGTTCTTCATGTCAATGCTTGTGTTTTCCGGAACCTCACAGTATGTTGCGATTATGATGTTTCAATCCGGAAACGCCTTGCTTGGTTCTTTGTTCTTAAACGTACTGCTGGTGAATTTGCACAACCTTTTGCTGACGGCCTCGCTTTTCCCCTATATCGACAAATTGCCGGAGCGGATTCGTAATTTGCTTTGTTTTGGAATTTCCGATGGTACGTATGCGATCACCATGAACCGGATCAGGCAGTCCGGCTACAGTGCGGATTACCAGCTGGGCGCCAGCGCCGTGCAGTATGTTTTCTGGACCGCATCCAATATGGCGGGTGTGTTTCTCATCAACCATGTGCCGAATCTGCTGTCTTGGGGTCTGGATTTCGCGCTTACTGCCGTATTCATTGCGATTTTGGTTCCCCAACTGCGCGACCGTGTTACTCTTTGCGTCGGCCTTGCAGCGGCTGCGGCAGCCGTGTTTGGTGCGTGTTATCTATCCGGCAAATGGTACATCTTGCTTGCGTGCACGACGGCAGTCGCCAGCGGCGTATTCCTTGAAGGGAGAATGAAAGATGAGACTTGAAATTGCTGTGCTCATTATCGTTATGGCAATTGCAGCTTTATTTACACGGTTCGCGTCGGTTTTTCTGCTGCGCAGAACAGGGATGCCGGATGCGCTGCAACGCTGTTTAAAATGGATCCCGATCGGAGTATTCAGCGCATTGGTGGCTTCGGCCATTTTTTCTCCCAAAGGAGTTCTTAACTTATCGCTGTACAATCCCTATTTGGCGGCAGGCGTAGTGACTATTTTTTTGGCTTGGCGTTTTCGCAATTTTGTTGTCACAGTGGGAATTGGGACCATAACCATGCTTCTATTACGTGCCGGCGGATTATAGTGAAAAGTCTGCTTTCCCCTGGGCAAATGAAGGATGGGCAGCACAAACGAAATATTCTGAATTTTGAAGGGATTTTTCGTAACTTTGTGGAAGAAAACATAACTTTAAGTTGTTTCGCAAAATAGGAAGGAAGAGAGTTGGAAACAGATGAAGATACCGTTAATCTTGGGACAACCTCTCCATATATGGTTGGGTATCCTCTTGCTTATGCTCGTCCTTTTTCAAATTGCCACAGGCAAGAGAATCCTGCCCATACCATTTTCCTGGCACCGAAGCATAGGATACTTGCTGCTGCTATTGGCTATTATCCATGGCTCGATCGCAATTGGCTTACGTTCGGGGATATTCTCGTTGTAAAGAAAAATTTGCTTCAGGTGATATTTTGACAGTAAAAACGTACAAAAGGAAAGGAGCGAAAAATGTATGAAAAGAAACAGAGTACTTTTGGTGGGTTTGCTGCTGCTGCTGATTGCCGCAATTATCACCGCGTGCGGTACTGCTCCGAATGTACGGACGACACAGACTACGGAAAAAGCAACGCAGACAGCACAAACAACGACACAAACTGCGGAAAAAATGACGCAGACAATGGAAAAAAACACAGTGTTCATCAAAGATTTTAAGTTCCAGCCGGCTGAGATAACGATACAGAAGGGAGAAACAATTACTTGGATCAACCAGGATTCCGCCCGCCATACTGCGACAGGTAAATCGTTTGACAGCGGGCTTTTGAGCAAAGGTGAGGCCTTTAAACAAACGTTCAATGAAGCCGGAGTATTCGATTATATTTGTACGCCGCATCCTTATATGAAAGGGAAAGTGACTGTTCAATAAGCGGTCTGGCATTCTGTTATCAGACTTGATCATGTGATTGGAGGGAAAGATATGCCCCCGATTGTGAAAACTCCGGAACCTCCCTATTATGCGGTCATTTTTACTTCCATGAGAACTGAGGGAGATCATGGCTATGGTCAAATGGCCAGGGAAATGGTAGAAATGGTTTCGAAAATGGATGGGTTTTGCGGTGTCGAGAGCTTAAGAAATTCTGCAGGATATGAAATAACAATTTCTTATTGGACGTCGCTTGAAGCAATAAAACAGTGGAAAGAAGAGCCGCGCCATCTGGTTGCCCAAAAAAACGGCAAGGAATTATGGTATAAAATGTATGCCTCCCGGGTTTGCCGGGTGGAACGAGATAGTTTTTTTCATAACAGTTAAATCAGAGGGGAGATCAATTATGAAAGTTTGCATACTCATGGGCAGTCCGCGATTGCAAGGCAATACAGCGACGGTGCTGAAACCCTTTATGGATCGATTGGCGGAAAAAGGCGCTGCGGTGGATTACATTACCCTGTCGGACAAACACATTGAACCCTGCATTGATTGCCGTCTTTGCCAGGATGTTTATGATGCATTCGGCTGTCCGCTGCAGGATGATTTGCAGCCAATCTTTGACGCTGTTCTTCAGGCCGACTGTATCATCTGGGCGACTCCGATTTATTCCTGGAATTGTACGCCGCCGATGAAAGCCGTTCTGGATCGGTTTGTTCGCGGGATGAACAAGTATTATGGGCAAAAAAAAGGATCTTCCCTTTGGGAAGGCAAAAAATGCGCCATTGTGACCACTTGCGGTTATAATATTGAATATGCCGCAGGCCCTTTTGAAGAAAGCTTAAGAAGATACTGCAAACATTCGCGCTTAACCTATATTGACAAAATGGGGATGAGAGATACAGGCAGTATCGCAAACATGCAAAAAGAAGAGGTGGTTTCTGCCGCCTGGAACTTTGCTGATACTATATATGATGCTTGCATCTAGCAGAATGATAAAAAATGAATGCAGCAAGAAGGAATTACATGGATACGAAGGGGATATTGCGAATTAATGAAAGGCAAACACGTTAGTATCAAATTTTGCGGTGGCTGTAATCCGCGTTACGAAAGGGGAGCGGTTGCGAGGAAAATATCAGAACGAATTATTGCGCAGGGAGCGGTTTCGTCTTATAATCAGCTGGATGCTGATTTAGTGATCTTTCTCAGTGGCTGCAGTGCCAGTTGCGCGGATCGGTATAATCCTATCGACAAAGAAGCCATTTTGGTTGCTGATGGTACAGTCGATGCGGTTGCCGTACCGGCAGAAAAAATTGTTGATGAAGTGCTACGCCGGGTTAATCTTTATCTTGAAAAGCAAGAAGGCGCCCTCTTTTAACTGAGGACGCCTTTTTAATGTTACTGCAGCAGGTTTCGTCCGGCGGCTTGGTTTGCCGCTTCGATCGCCTGCCAAGCCAGATCGGAAGACTGGCCTAACGTTTGCAATTCCTGGACGGAATTATGAAATCCCATCGAATTGGCAGCTGCAACATAATCCCAATACCATTGAGCCTGGCGGATCAATTCCCGCGATTTTGCGAGTTTTCCGCTGTCGACTCCGGGAGAGTCGGCGGCTTGTTTAATGATTTGATGCGCCTGGGCAATTTTTTGCCCGGCCGCATGCTGCATCTGGAATACGGCGTCTTGTTTCGTTTTGACTTGATCCATCGCCCATTCCTCTGTTTGGCCGCGATGGCAGGTCAGGCAGGATTCCTGAATATAATGCAGCGGACTGGTTACATGGTGGGAGGTATATTTTTGCCCGTTTTGCAGCGTATAGGGCATATGGCAGTCCGCACAGGACACGCCGGATTTTCCATGGGTGCCGTTTTTCCATTCTTCGAAATCCGGATGCTGTCCTTTCAGGATGGGCGCGCCGGAAGTAGCGTGGATCCAATCTCTTTCAAACCCGTTTGGCTTGGTTGAATAATATTCGTACATGTTTTGTGGTGTAAACCCTTTGTCCCAAGGGAAAACCAAGCGGTTCGTTCCGGGTTCGAAATAGTATTCGGCATGACACTGGCCGCAGACATACGAGCGCATCTCGTCTTTCGAAGCCTTCGTCAGATCAACGCCGATACGACCCATAGCTTCTTTGAATGCCGGATTGACGACCCGCAATTGCATTGTGTCCGGATCATGGCAGCTAGCGCAGCTTACCGGGTGTTTCGACTCATCAATCAGCGTGAGAAGGGGTGTTTTCGCGTAATTCCAGCCCTGTTCAGCAAATAATTTTTCAATATATGGAGTTTTACAGGTGATGCAGGTTCCGACGGTTTGCGGCGTTACCCGTTTGGACTCCTTTTGGTCAATCAATGCATAAAAATGACCACGGTCCTCCTTATAGTCCAAGCTAAATGCGTAACCGGCAAAATTCGCTTTCAGTTCCGGCTGCATATCCCATTTTTGGACCAATACGCTTCCGCCATAACCGGTGGGGGAAGGCTTCATTTCCTTATTTTTTAGATAACTGGTGTATTCCAATGGATACGATTTACCCCAAACAGCGGGGTCATATTCACCTTTGGCCATGGCTACGGTTTTTACTGCGGCAGGAGGCTGAACGCCCCATACCCGGAGAATGACAATACCTAAGAACATTACCAATAGAACGATCACTCCGCCAAGGATTTTTTGCCCTTTAGTCAACGTTAAGACCTCCTTTCCCAAGAAACTTGCCGGAATTCATTTCCTGGTGCACCAGGCTGCGGTGGCAGGAAGTGCAGTTCTTGTCATCCGCTGCCATCATTGTACTTTGAATCGTGCTGGAATGGCAGCGACGGCAATTATCAGCCAGAATTTTTTTTCCATCTTTGGAAACATGCAAAGGTTCGGGGTAATCCTTCAAAGTCTCGTGATAGACATGGCTCATGCCGCTCTTTGTTTTGGCTGACATTTTTACGACAATGTTTTGCTGGGGCAGGTGACAGTCGCCGCAGGTGAATTGCTTATGATTAGAGGCTGCAAAACCCGCGTACACTTCTTTCATCGAGTGGCAGCTGCCGCAGAATTGGGGTTGATCGACATAGGCAAGACTGGCGCTCATGACTAGAACGAGGACCATCATCAGGATCGCTCCCGCCATGCCGTAGCGCAAAGCCCGTTTGTTTTCTTTCGGTTCGTTATCCAAGCGTCCTCCCTCCTCGCAAGCGATATACCCTTATTGATAACTGTGCAGTCCGGGCAGCAAAACATTGACACCAATGAACGTAAAGAGCACGATCAAAAAACCGGAAAGCGCCCAATTGATGGCGGTTTGACCGTGCCATGAATAGACAGCGCGGCCATGCAGATACGCTGCATACACAAGCCATGTAACCAAAGACCATGTTTCTTTCGGATCCCAGCGCCAATACGATCCCCAGGCGTATTCGGCCCATACTGCGCCGGTAATGATCAGCAAGGTGAGAAAAGGCATTGCCAGAATAATCGAGCGGTTAATCAGATATTCCAGGACATGCGGAGCGGGGATCAGGGCAAGGAGCGCCGGGTTGGCGCCGGTATCCAGATAGCGGCGCCATCGGTACATTAACGCTGCGGCAAAGGAAAATGCCAACGCGCCATACGCGATGACCGCCGTCATGACATGGGCTAAAAGCCAGTTGCTCTTCAGGGCAGGCATCAACGGCTTCGCATCTTGATAGAACAGAATGAACACACCCAAAAAGAGAAAGGCTACAGGCATTATGAAAGCGCCCAGCGAGTGATGGCCGTAACGAAGATCGATCCATAAATAGCCGCAGACGATGACCGCAACCAGAACAATGCCAAACTCATACATATTTGCAAAAGGAGCATGGCTGGCATGAAATGTTCTCAACCCTGCAGCGGCAAAATTAGCAGTCAGACCGGCGATGGCGGTCCAACGACCCAAGCGGGCCAGCCAAGGGCGCAGCAGTACGATGTAGCCGATATAAAAAACGGCAGCGAAAAAATAAAGAAAAAAGGCAGTGACAATGATCGGCATCTCATAATTTGGCACGGTCGGCCCTCCTTGTGGATGTTTCTTCCGCAGCAGCGATCATGGCCTTGCAAAGCCGCGACAATTCCTCTTCCGGCAATTGGGACTTGCCAAGCAAGGAAATAGACAGGCAAGCCGCATCTCCGTCGGGTCTGATTTGGGCATACACAATGCGCCGTCGGGGATAAAGACTGGCAAAGAAGGCCAGGCTCATTAAGGCAAATCCGGCAAAAACCAACGGCAGACCGGGGTCGTATTTCACCTCTAATCCGGAAGATTCCAGAACAGAATGAAAGATCACTTCTGCGGACGATCCAGGAAGCAAGAGGGGTTTTCCAATTGCAATGGCATTCATGCCCAGCGGGCGGCCGCCGGCATAGGCAAGATAAATGACATGAGGATTGACAGGATTGGCGGAACGGCTGACCATGGGGTTTTGCGCATCAAAATCAGGCAGATATTTTATTGGCACTACCGCAATTCCCTGCTGCTCGTCTACAATATATGGCTCTTTTTCCTGCAGACGGACTGCTTGCACGGTGCGTCCGGCAGAGCGTTGCTCCATGGGGTACAGGCTGGCATACGAAGATTGGTAAAAGGAGATCCCTTGATAGGATAACGGATGGTTCACCTTTACCGCCTGAAGGGCTTCTTTTTTTTCATTCTGAACGATTTCCAGAGTACTGATCCAGTCGGAAATCTGTCCGTTGGAATAGTGCTCGATAGTAAAAGATTGTAATGTCAGCGTAAAAGGACGTCCGGCACCGGAATGCTCACCGGCGCCAATCACTATGGAATCACCCGGCGCCATTTGAATAGTATAACGAAACCCGGTTATACTTCCATAAAAAGCACCCAATGCGATGAACAGAACGGAGAGATGAACCAGAAACGTTCCCCACGGCGCCAGTTGTCCTTTGCGGGCGCAGATGCGATAGGGAGTAACATCCCATACGCGGAACCCGGCTTGATCAAGTGTCTGACTGAGAAGTCCCATTGCCTCGTCAGGCGAAGCGTTTAGGCGGTGTTCCTGCTGCCAAGCGATGGAAGGCAGCCAGGGCGGGGTAAAGAATGTAGACTTAAACAAGGCAGGCAGGCGCGAGAAAGAACAAACGGCAATGTTGAGGCAGAGACTAAAGAGGAGAAAGCTGAACCACCAACTGTGATAAATATCGCCTAAATTCAGCGTGTAATAAAAAAACCGGAAAATAGGGCCGGCGGTTGAAAGTGTCCGTTCTTGCGGAATGATGGTGCCGGCAATGGAAAACAGGATAATGACGGCCAATAGGAACAGTCCCGTTTTCATGGAAGTAAAGGTTCGGCTGATGCGGGAGCGTGGTTGATTGTTCATACCGTGTCTCCTGTGAAAATATATTGAATATTCATAATAATTCCTTCGCTATTTCTTGCTATAATCCTGCATTATATTGGTAAATCGACATGGAATTTTATCTGATAGACAAAGCACAGTTGATTATGGATAAATAACGATGCTTTATGCTGATATATAGTGGGTTGATAAAAAAAAAATCACAATATCTTGTGTTTTTAGCAGGAGAATGATTTTTCATAGAGAATATAAATTTTAGATATAAATTAACTATCAGGGAGGTCGAATGGATCCATGATGATGATGAACGATGTACTGGTACAAATGCCGGAAGGCATGAACGAGGAAGAAGCAAAGCAATATGTGCTGGAAGAAATTCAAAATTGGAAAACAAAAGGGAAAAAATTGGGCAAGGTTGTTCTTGAACTGGATCAAGATGAAGTGGTAATCAAAGCATATGAAAAATCGCCGATCCGCCGTATTCGCCGAATCACCGGTTATTTAAGCGAGCAAACGAACTTCAATGACGCCAAGCAGGCCGAATTAGCGGAGCGGGTTGTTCATTTTTAAGATATTGATCTCTGGAAAGCGCTTCTGTAGAAGAGGCGCTTTTCTCGTTGTTGACAGGTGCTTTTTTATAGCCCATAATATACTATACCGGGGTATAGTATATTATAAAAAGGGGGTATCACATTGCTGGATGAACAAGAAAAAAGCAACATTACCCGGCGGCTGCGAAAAGTGGGCGGGCAAATCAACGGCATTGAGAAAATGCTCAACGACAGCCGTTACTGTGTCGATATATTGCAGCAAGTGATCGCGGCGCGATCCGCGTTGAGCCAGGTTGCTCTGATCATTCTGGAAAGCCATACGAAAAGCTGCGTGGTCAATGCGATCCGTGATGATCGGGCGGAGGAATCTATCGAAGAACTCATGAAGGTGTTATCGAAGTTTGCGAAATAAAGGACAACAACTTTTAAAATAGATTAGGGCGGGTGAGAAGCTATGGCGGATATGAACAACAAAACCAAACTCACTTCTTCTACGCTAAAGATCAGCGGAATGTCCTGCGCGGCCTGTGCAAACAGGGTTGAGAAAGGCTTATCCGCTTTGCAGGGTGTAAAAAGGGCGAATGTCAATCTGGCGGCTGAAAAAGCGGCGGTAACGTATGACCAAACCAAAATCAGCTTGCGGGAAATCGCTGCCAAAGTGGAAGATTTGGGCTACCGGGTGATCAAAGACAAAGCGGAATTGAAAGTTACCGGCATGACGTGCGCCGCCTGTTCCGCCCGGATCGAAAAAGGGTTGAATAAAATGTCGGGCGTATATCAGGCCAATGTGAATCTGGCGATGGAAAAAGCGACGATTGAATTCAATGCCAGTGATGTCTCCGTCAGTGACTTTAAAGCAAAGATTGAAGATCTTGGCTATGGGGCGCATAACCTGACAAACGCTGCGGAGGTTGACAAGGAAAAAGAGATCCGCGCAGCGGAAATTGCTCATCAACGCTTCCGACTGATTCTCTCAGCCTCATTTTCCCTACCGCTTTTGTTGGGGATGATCCTTCATCTTACAGGAATAATGAGCACGTTGGCTCATCTGTTAATGAACCCGTATTTGCAGTGGGCGTTGGCGACGCCGGTGCAGCTGGTTGCCGGCTGGCAATTTTACCGCGGCGCCTACCTTGCATTGAAGAATGGCAGCGCCAATATGGATGTGCTGGTCGCGCTGGGAACTTCGGCTGCATATCTTTATAGCATCGCCAATGTTTTGCGCGGCGTCAGCGAACTGTATTTTGAAACCTCAGCCATTTTGATCACTTTGATTATTGTCGGCAAATTATTGGAAGCCATCGCCAAAGGCCGTACCTCCGAGGCGATTAAAGCATTGATGGGTTTGCGGGCCAAAACAGCCCGAGTGCTGCGCGACGGGCAGGAAATCGATATTTCCGTCGAAGACGTGCAGGTCGGCGACATCGTGATTGTCCGGCCGGGCGAGAAAATTCCGGTGGACGGGATGGTTACGGAAGGCGATTCGGCGGTCGATGAATCCATGCTGACCGGTGAAAGTTTACCGGTCGACAAAAAAATCGGCGACGAAGTCATTGGCGCGACCATTAACAAATTCGGCACCTTCCAGTTTCAGGCGACCAAAGTCGGCAAGGATACGGCACTGGCGCAAATTGTTCGGATTGTTGAAGAAGCGCAGGGATCCAAAGCGCCGATCCAGCGCTTTGCGGACGTTGTTTCCGGCTATTTTGTTCCAGCGGTGGTCTTTATCGCTTTGCTGACCTTTGCCGGTTGGTACTTCTTCTTTGATCCGGGCAATTTTTCCCGGGCTTTAGTGAATTTTACCGCTGTACTGGTCATCGCTTGTCCCTGTGCGCTGGGGTTGGCTACGCCGACCTCGATCATGGTTGGAACGGGTAAAGGCGCAGAAAACGGCATCCTGTTCAAAGGTGCGGAACATCTGGAAAATGCCCATCGGCTGACGACCATTGTATTGGATAAGACCGGTACCGTCACCAAAGGACAGCCGGAAGTAACCGATATCGTGGTCCTGGCGGAGTTTTCCCAGACGGAAATTATACAAATGGCTGCCAGTGCGGAGAAAAATTCAGAGCATCCGCTGGCGCAGGCGATTGTTGATTACGGCAAGGCGCAAGGCGTCACAATCGACAATCCGGAAACCTTTGCCGCCATTCCGGGTCAAGGTGTCAAAGTTTCTATCCTGGGTAAAGAAATTCTTGTCGGTACGCGCAAACTGCTCAAAGAAAATGCCATCGATTTTCAACCGTTTGCTGCGCAAATCGAAGCGTTGGAGCAGCAGGGCAAGACGGTCATGCTGATGGCGGTAAATCAGACGGTGGCGGCTCTGCTGGCCGTGGCAGATACGGTGAAAGACAGCTCGGCTCAGGCCGTGGCGGAACTCAAACAACTGGGGATCGAGGTCTGGATGATTACCGGCGACAATGAGCGCGCAGCAAAAGCGATTGCCCAAATCGTCGGTATAGAGAATGTTCTGGCCGAAGTCCTGCCGGAGCACAAGGCAGAGAAAGTGCAGGCGCTCAAAAAAGAAGGCAAGGTCGTGGGAATGGTGGGAGACGGGATTAATGATGCGCCGGCACTGGCGACAGCCGACGTCGGTTTTGCAATCGGTACCGGGACGGATGTGGCTATCGAAGCGGCGGATATTACCTTGATTCGCGGTGATCTGCTGGCGGCAGTGGCGGCAATTAAACTGAGTAAAGCCACGATGCGCAATATCAAGCAAAACCTGTTCTGGGCGCTTGCGTACAACTCGCTTGGCATTCCGGTCGCAGCGGCAGGCTTTCTATCGCCGGTCATTGCCGGCGCTGCCATGGCGTTCAGTTCCGTGTCGGTCGTATCCAATGCGCTCCGTCTAAAGCGATTTCAACCGTATGCGAAAAAATAATTTTAAAATTTATCATATCTTCACACATTTTTCACAAATATGGTGTATTATAGTAATATAACGTAAAGTCGAGGTGATAACAATGATGTGGGCGTTGCTTCTTTTGCAAGTAATTGTTTTAGCATATATCGTGTACCATATCCGGAATAGAGCGGCCGAGAATCATTGAGCACGAATTGAAAAACAACATAAGATAATCAAAAAACTCGTTTGGACGATGAATGACGTCTGACGAGTTTTTTTGCTTTTTTGGGGTGGTAATTTGTTTGCCAAAGAAGGATTATGGAAACAATTGTATAAGAATAATATAGATGGAAAAGGATTGGTAGAATAATATAACGCCTATTCACACAAACACCTACACGAATGGACAGATGAAATCCGGCAGCAATCGAAGAAATTTCGTAGGATGAAAAAATAGTTTGAAAAGGACTGACAACCATATGTCAGTCTGTCATGGTATTCTGTAGTTAATAGTGACAGGAATGCCACGGCAAATTTTTTCTTTTGTTTGATATTTTGAAAGTGGAGCCGGAAGTTCAGAATTCTGAGGTGAACAAATTGTCTATTTCGGAGCGGACAGTGCGATTAGTACATATTCTTTGCATGATTGGCAATCATAAAGGCATGTCCCTTTCTGACCTGGAGCAAGAATGCCAGGTCAGCACCCGTACGATTTATCGCGATTTACGGGTGCTGTCAGAAGGGGGCGTGCCTCTTTCTTTGGATCCGCAGACCAAGAAATATCGAGCCTATGGCAAGGCGTTTTTGAAACCGCTGTCATTTCAGGTAGAAGAGGCAACAGCGTTAGTATGCTGTGCGCAAGCATTTTTGAAACAGGAAAGTGTTTTGACTGTGCCTCTGAGGCGTGCTTTGGAGAGGTTGACCTATGGCCTCACAGACGAACACAAAGCTACAGTTGAAAAACGATCTTGTGCGTTGGATATTGCAGTTTCTATTCAGGAAAATGGCGATAGTCGTGAATTATTTTCTGGGCTTGAAACCGCAATAGTTGAACGGCGCCAAGTAAGGTTGCAATATTATTCGAAAACCAGGGATGTTCATACGGACAGGATCGTCGATCCATATGTTATCACATTCCGCAATGGAACTTGGTATCTTATTGCTTATTGTCACAACCAAAATAGTGAGCGGATTTTTCGTTTAGACCGGATAGAACAATTTGAGTTGTTAAATACGAAATTTATTATGCCGTCTAATTTTTCTACAGACGAATTTTTTCGTGATAGCTGGGTATTGGAACAAGGAGATTCCGTGTCAGTTAAGCTGCATTTTATGCCGGAGGCAGCCCGTTGGATCCAAGATGAAAAGAAGCATCCAACGCAAAAGATTACTGATTTGCCGGATGGATCACTGATTTATGAAGTGACTGTCAACGGAACAAGAGAAATCACGCGTTGGATTATGGGTTACGGGGATCAGGTTGAAGTGTTGGAACCGGTGGAATTAAGAAATAAGGTTATGAAACAAGTCGAACAGATGAGGCTTTTGTACCAAAGGGAAGCGGAATAGTTATGATTGTGCTAAAAGAAGATATAAATGGATAGATTAAAGATGGGAGGTGAATTAAAAAATGAGATTAGTATGTGAACTATCTTTGCAAAACGAAACATTTCCTTGTGATTTTCGACCGTTGTTCCTATCCTTTTTTAAGGATGCTTTGGGGCAGTATGAGGAGGGGACATACTTAGAGCACTTTTATGCACCAGGAGTCACAAAACCGTACTCTTTTGCGGTATGGTTGGGGAAAGCTGCTTTTCTGGGAGAACAAATAACGATAGATCAGAAGCGGTTAAAGTTATTTTGGAGTACAAGTGATTTCGCGGCAGGAATTGCGTTCTATAACTCTTTATTATTACAAAAACGCAAAGCTTATCCTTTGGCAGGGGGCAACCAAATGTGTTTGGAAAGCATTGCCATAGAAAGAGAAACGGTTATTACAAAAGAAGTTATTGATGTGAGTTTTGCATCTCCGCTATGTGTACGCAAACATAATCCGGAAAATAACAAAGATTTGTATTACTCCTATGCCAAAGAGGACTTTCAAGAGGTCTTGCAGGAAGTTATGCAACGGCAAATTTCTTCAAGAAATAAATCATTGTTACCATTATTGAAGGGGTTTAGCGTGGAGCCACTTCAATGTAAAAAAACAGTAGTTCGGCATCATCGGCAAATGATTGAAGTAACAATAGGGCAGTTTCGTTTGCGGGGAGATATACGGATATTAACGCATTTCTATTTATCAGGACTCGGAAGCCGAGTATCGGCGGGGTTCGGTTACTTCAATATTATCGCACAAGGGAGGTGATATGATGAGTAGTGAGGTAACATTGCAACTAAATGATGCTCTCTATAATGCGGGCATTCTGGGATTTATGCGCATTGCAGAAAAACAGGGCATTCCCTACCGGTGGAAGGGGAACCGTCTTCAGTTTCAACTCGACGACTTGCAAAATTTCACCGAGTCTTATTTAAACACGGTGATGGATACTTATCGTGATGATACAGTCTATGCGACCATTCTAAAGCAATATGACAACTTAATTTGCATTCCGTCCAAGGAAGAAGAAAACCTAGAAAAATGGTGGAACGATAAGGATAAGAAAATTGGGTTTAGATATATTAAAGAAAAAATGGAACGTGTATCTTATAAAAAAGGGTTTGCCATCATCAAAGAACGTGGAGAAACGTATGATTTTTTAACAAATATAAAAGGAATCAAAGAAGAAAAACAATATGAGAAGAAGGCCGAAAAATTAGCTATATTAATTGATAAATTGAATCAGTATGAGAACGTATTTTTGTTAAAAGATATCGCTTATACTAAAATACAGCCTTTTTGGACGACGATGGCCTTTTTAAATAGCAAAGAAAGTGAGACTGAATTTCACACTTCTTTTGAAAAAACCTTTGTTGATCCAGCTGTTCATTTTCAAATGGATGAAAAAAACGGAAAATTTTCTTGTTGCCAATGTGATGTGCCGTTAACCAAAAGCAACGGTTGTGCTATGGCATGGGTAAATGATGTAGGAATTGATATTGCACGAAAAACATCTTATTTTTGGGAATTCAATGTAGACTCGTTTCTTTGTCCAGTTTGTAATTTGATTTATGCCTGCATTCCATTAGGTTTTACCATGAAAGGGTCCGAAGGAATATTTGTCAACGACAATATGAGTTTGCGTGCATTGAAAGAAATAAATGCCGTGTCCGCAGTTGTGTTATCAGGAGAAAAGGAGGATCTTTTCTTTCGTATGATGGAACAGTTTAGCCAGATTACACAAGCGACTACGATGGAACAAGAAGTAGAGAATATTCAAGTGGTGCGTCGGAGCAATGGACGATATGTTTTCAATATACTTTCTAAAGAAAAGTTGCAAGTGTTGAATTTCTGCAAAAAAGATTTTGCCGTGCTTGCCAGACTAAGTCTTAAGCTACAAGGAGTCTATGTGAATATTTACCGAAGTACAATGCAACGAATTTTAAATGGAGAAAATTTATATTCTTTGTTATACGAAATTTTACACACAGCAATAGAAGCTGGAACACGGACTTGGTTTGTGCGATATTTGCTCAAAATACAGGCGGTGGCATTTGCGAAAGGGGAGAGGGGAATGCAAGAAGAGAAGACTGTTTTTGCGGCGATGCATTGTGGCGCTGATTTGAGGGCCAGGATGCTTGGAGACGATAAAAACGAAAACAAAGTGCGTGGCTTATCCTATAAATTATTAAACGCCCTGAAAGTGAAAGATTCTCACGAATTTATGGACACGGTTTTACGGAACTATATTGGATTGGGGGCGAAAATGCCTAACGGGTTTGTAGAGGTACTCAAAGATGAAAATTCATTTTTGAATTTCGGCTATGCTTTTGTGACAGGTTTGAATGGCGGGTTAACGCAAAAAGATGAAACAGTGGGAGGAGTGAAATAATGAAAAATGGATTGACGCTTAGTTTGATTTTTGAAGCACAAAGTGCTAACTATGGAGAGGGTTTTGGCAATATTTCGACGTTAAAACGAATTAGTCGCCAAGGGGGCGATTCGTATACATATATTTCACGCCAAGCGTTGCGTTATAATATTGTGGAACAACTAGGTTGGAATTATACGCCGGTAGAGGCTATGGGTTCTGGCGAAAAAAAAGTAATTCAATATAAACCGGATGCGACTATTTTGGATTATCCTGAAATTGATTTATTTGGATATATGAAGACAGATAAGGGCAGTGGTGCATTGACGCGTTCTGCGGTGGCCAGACTCAGCAATGCGATTGCGCTAGAACCATATCATTCAGACTTGGATTTCTTAACGAATATGGGTTTGGCAAAACGTATAGATGCCGAGAATTCTATTGCCCAAAGCGAAATTCACCAATCCTTTTATGCGTATACTCTTACAGTCGATTTGGATCGCGTAGGGGTAGATCGAGAGGTGCATATGGCTAACGAAGAGCGGACAAAACGAGTAAAACAATTATTGCAGGGAGTGCAGTTTTTATATCGTGATATCAAGGGGCGACGAGAAAATTTAGCGCCAATATTTGCGATTGGAGGGCTTTTTAAACGGAAAAATCCTTTTTTCGAAAATCGTTTAAAATTGGATAGGGAAGGTTTAGTTATTAAAATGATCAAAGATGCGCAAGAAAGCATTGGTGAAAAAACGTGGGTTGGTTACGTGCCGGGAAGCTTTAAAAACGATGAGGCTGTAAAAGGTGAACTGGATCCTACAAGCATTAAACGTATGTTTGATCAGTTATGCTTGGAAGTTGAGGCGGTGTATTTGTGAAAGCCATTCGGGTATTGGCCTATCAGAATATGCCTTCCTACAGAAAACCAACAAGTTTTGTGCTTAAAGAAAGCTATCCTATGCCGCCATACTCAAGTGTGATTGGAATGGTGCATGCTGCTTGTGGCTTTGACCATTATGTGGATATGGATATCAGTGTCCAGGGAAGCTATTACTCAGCTATCGGTGATTTATATACGAAATATGAGTTTGGCAAGGGTACGAAGTATGAAGCGGCTCGCCATAACATAAAAGTGTCGAGTGCAGAGAAAGATTATGGCATGATACGCGGCACAGGTAATGTAGAAGTGTTGGGAGACGTAGAGCTTTGCTTGCATATTAGGCCTCATGATGAAGCTATGCTAGACCAAATTTCTTTTGGCTTAACTTATCCACGCCAATATTTGGCCCTTGGCCGTTGGGAAGATTTGCTTCGCATAGATGAAGTAAAAATCGTGAAATTAAAAAGTACGGAACTGGAAGAACAAATTGTTTTGAAACGGGATGCATACATTCCACAAAGAATGGAAAAAAGTTTTGATGAGAATGAGGTCCTTTTCAAAGGGACTTTCTACAGATTAAACAAGAAGTATGTTATCGATCCCACAACAAAAATCCGTAGGTGGGACGAGCGGGTTTTGGCCAGGTATGCTACAAAAGGTTCGCTTATTAACTCCCTTGAAACGGTGATAGTTGATGAACTGATGGAACCTGTATTTTTAGCCTGAGTAAGAAAACAATCTATCCAAAGTGGAAGGATAGCAAGTGGAGATGAATTTCATGCAGTATTCTTTTTTGGCAAAAAGCAATCCGCTCCAAACCATTACCGAACATACCCAAGATGCCTTGAAGTGCTATGAAAGTCTGAGAAAGGCATATCCCAATATTTTGTGTGAAGAAGATTGGTGCTTGCTGAAAGATGCTGTTCTTTTTCACGACTTGGGGAAAATGGATATTAAATTTCAAAACAAGATACGCCAGTCCCTGAAATTGGTTCTGATACTTGATAAAGCAACTCAACGAGAAGAAATCCCGCATAATGTGCTAAGCTGTTCTTTTCTAGATCGTAAGCGTTTCAAAGAGAAGTACGGGGCTGCTGGCTATGAAGTATTAACGAAAGCCATCTACTATCATCATGCAAGAGAACGAAAATTGGAAGAAGAGGATAAAGAATACATAAAAACAATACTGCAAGACTGTCGTAATCAATTTTCCTGGGATTTGATAGACATTCCGGAAAGATTAGATCGTGGAGATGTATATACTCGAGTTACCTTTGATAATTCTAAAACTCATTACGATGAGATGCTGCAGCAGTATATTATGGTAAAAGGGTTATTGAATAGGATTGACTATGCAGCCAGTGCCGGATTGGATGAAATTGAGGAATCGGGTGGCGATCTGCAACAAATAGTAACAGCAGCTTTTATAGATAAAGGGTACCAATTGCGACCAGTTCAGGAATATATGCTGGCTAATCAAGAGGAGAACTTGGTTGCTGTTGCCGCAACCGGGTGTGGCAAAACGGAAGCGGCCTTGCTTTGGTTGGGAAAGAGTAAAGGCTTTTATACGTTGCCTTTAAAGGTTTCCATTAATGCTATTTTTCAACGAGTTAAGGAAGATATTGGCTATCACAAAGTGTCCTTGTTGCATTCCGATGCACTGACATATCAATTGCACGAACAAGATGGAACTGATTTTGAAACTGCGCATCAAGCATATACTTGCGCTAAGTTATTTGCCAAGCCACTTACAATTTCCACCATCGATCAATTGTTGAAATTTGTATTTCGCTATAATGGTGGTGAAATGCCTCTGGCTACGTTGGCTTACTCAAAACTTATCATCGATGAGATCCAAATGTATAGCAAGGAACTGGTTGCAATTATTTTAGTGGCTTTAAAAGAAATTACAGACCTTGGTGGCAAGTTTGCCATTATAACTGCCACTTTTCCCCCAGTTCTGTACGAGTTCATGAAAAAATATAAAGTGATTGAAACACCATTGATGCAAAAAACTTTTCATAGTGAATTTTCTCAGCGTCATCGCATAAAAGTGTTAGACGGTGATGAATTCGATTATGATAATATCCTGGAATTGGCTAAGCGAAAAAAAGTTTTGGTTATTGCCAACACCGTCAAACGAGCACAGAAGATCTATGATAAATTGCTAAACACCCAAGGTGTGCAGGTTAATTTATTGCATAGTTCTTTTATAAAACGAGACCGAGCCATATTAGAAGCGAGCATCATGAAATTTGCTCCTAATGACAATCAACATAGAAATGAGAAAACAGGAATTTGGATTAGTACGCAAATTGTTGAAGCTTCATTGGATATTGATTTTGATGTGCTATTTACTGAAATGTGCACTATAGATTCGCTTTTGCAACGGATGGGACGTGTGTATCGAAGCCGGTTATACAATCTGGGGTTGGAGCCAAATATCTTTATTTTAGACGGAAAAAACGGTTATGGAACTGTGGTAGACCCAGAGATTTATCAGTTTTCTTTAGCTGCAGTTAAACGGTATGATGGACAATTACTGGAAGAAAGTGATGAACTGGATTTGAAGCAAGCAATGATCAATCAAGTGTATGATGCCAAAGAAAATCCAAACATCGTTACATCTAGGTATTATCGTGGAATTGATGAAAAAATTAGATCTTTGCTGGACTTGAAGATGTATGAACTAAATAAAAAAGATGCGCAAAAACAGTTCAGAGATATTCAGTCCATCAGTGTGATTCCGCGAAATATCTTCGAAGAGTTAAAGGGAAAAGGACAAGTAATGCAATGGATGCAGGAACTAGAGGCAAAAGGAACGACGAATGGCCGCCGACAATTGATTAAAGATGAAATTTTACAATATACCATCAACCTGTCTCATTATGAACAGGAGTATGCTTTTTTTGTGCAAGAAGGCAAGCTATGTGAAACGCTAGAAATTTATGTGTATGAGGGAGATTATAAATTCGATACACAAAACCATCAAGGCCAAGGACTTATTCGTAAGCGTCAGAAAAACGCTTCGCCCCAAACAGCGCCTGCAGAGTTTATGTAGGGAGAGGTTGCAAAAAAATGCAAATTAATGGAACAATGGTTAGCTATTATTTTGTGTGTAAACGCAAATTGTGGTATTTATGCCATAACATCCGCATGGAACAAGAAAATGAAAATGTAAAAATAGGGAAAATTTTGGATGAATCAAGCTATCGACAAGAAGAAAAACATGTGATGATTGATAATTTGATTAATATTGATTTTATAAAGAAAACTGGTGTACTTCATGAAATCAAAAAAAGCAAAAAGATGGAAAATGTTGAAATTTGGCAAGTGAAATACTATTTGTATTATTTGCATCAAAAGGGATTGTCTGGTATAAAAGGGAAAATTGATTATCCACTTCTACGTCAAACCATGGATGTAGATTTGACCACTGAAGATGAGCAGGTTATTGAAAATATGCTGACAGAGATTCAAGGTATTGCTGAAGGACCAATTCCGGCTATCCCAGCGAAATTAAGAATATGCAAAAGTTGTGCATATTATGATTTGTGTTATATATAAGGGGTGGTTTCGTGAAAAGGAGTTATTATATTTATAGTGATGGTGATTTGCGTCGCCATGACAACACCGTGCAGTTTACGACCATAGACGGGATAAAACGCGATATACCGATTGAGACAATTGGTGATATATATTTAATGTCTGAAATGTCATTTAACACCAAATTGGTAAATTTGATGGCTCGGCATGGTATCACCCTTCATTTTTTTAATTATTACAGTTTTTATACAGGTAGCTTTTATCCAAAAGAAAACTTGCTTGCTGGTGAACTGCTTGTGAAACAGGCGCAACACTACAGCGATAATACGTTGCGGATGGCGATTGCTTGCCCGCTTATAGAAGCGTCAGCAGATAATATCTTTAGAAATCTGCGATACTATAGTGAAAGAGGAAAAAATGTAAGTGCAGTCATGGAGGATATTGCGGCATTACGCAAGAAAATATTTCAATGCAGTCAAGTTGCCGAACTAATGGGAATTGAAGGGAATATTCGACGGCGCTACTATCAAGCTTGGCCGGAAATTATTGATCAGAAAATACAGTTCGAGAAACGAGTGAAAAGACCTCCAGATAATATGATTAATACTCTTATTTCTTTTGTGAATAGTCTAGTTTATACTCGGATATTAAGTGAAATTTACCATACACAATTGAACCCAACGATTAGTTATCTTCATGAACCTGGTGTTCGCCGATTTTCATTGAGTTTGGATTTAGCTGAAATTTTTAAACCGTTATTAGGGGATCGTTTGATTTTTTCTTTGTTGAACCGTAACCAGATTACAGAACGTGATTTTACACCTAATCTCAATTTTTTGCATTTAAAAAAAGAAGCATCGCAATTGATTGCGGCTGAATTTGATAAACGCCTAAAAACAACTATCAATCATCGAGAATTAAAAAAAGATGTGTCTTATCAATATTTAATTCGACTAGAAGCCTATAAATTAACCAAGCATCTGTTAGGAGAAAAAAAGTATGATGCCTTTAAAATTTGGTGGTAGGTGAAATATAATGTATGTAATCTTGACATATGACATTAGTTTGGATGATAATGGACAAAAAATCTTGCGGAATGTTTTTAAATTATGCAAATCTTATTTAACCCATATACAAGACTCTGTGTTTGAAGGTGAATTATCGGAGTCACAAATTCTAAAGTTGAACCTAGAGCTGAAAAAACATATTCGCAAAGAAAAAGACTCTGTAATTTTGTTTAAAAGCCGTCATGAACGATGGCTGGAAAAAGAGTTTTGGGGCAAGCAAGATAATGCGTTATCAAATTTGATTTAATTCAGAAGAATCTGTCGACTTGAAGTAGTGTGAAAAATTGGGAGGGTCGACAGATAGGAGAAAACCTTGAAAATATTAATTGTGTTAGGGAAAAATGAAAATTCATTATTATTCAACCGTTCAAAGAAGCAGATCAACAGAAATCAGGGTTTCAGGCCTTATGAGACAAAAGGTTTGAGACATGGGGTTTTAATCTGACCATACTGGAATGTAAATCCAACCCGGCTTGTATCCGTGCGCTTTCTCGAATGGTTTTAATCTGACCATACTGGAATGTAAATAGTTCTCATTTTGTCACCTCAAAATACCCAAATGTTGTTTTAATCTGACCATACTGGAATGTAAATCAGTTTGCTGATAACGTTGTCATTCCGATTGGCAAAGTTTTAATCTGACCATACTGGAATGTAAATTAAGACTCAAGATGGTTGGCTGATAGAGTGCCCAGGTTTTAATCTGACCATACTGGAATGTAAATCTAGCATCCAGCGTTTTAATCTGGAAGTCGCTTTTGGTTTTAATCTGACCATACTGGAATGTAAATAAAAATTAGAGTTGGAATTGCGGTTGCGATGGCTGGGTTTTAATCTGACCATACTGGAATGTAAATACAGTTGAAGAAATCATGGCCATCCGGTGGCATATGGTTTTAATCTGACCATACTGGAATGTAAATTCCAAAGCCAAACCTGCGAAGGCGTGATAGCGATTTCGTTTTAATCTGACCATACTGGAATGTAAATTCAGAAGGCACAGGGGCGTATTGCGTGGGGTTGTGGGTTTTAATCTGACCATACTGGAATGTAAATATACAAGTCCTGGCTAGACTGTGAGGCCAACACAATGGTTTTAATCTGACCATACTGGAATGTAAATTCCGGTGGCATATGGGCGGATATGACGACTCGGTTAGGTTTTAATCTGACCATACTGGAATGTAAATCTGTTTGAGCCAGCCTTATCCGGGGTATTCGGAACTGGTTTTAATCTGACCATACTGGAATGTAAATAAGAAAATGTCACTTGACAGAATTGAAAACGATAAAGGTTTTAATCTGACCATACTGGAATGTAAATCATTTTGTGCATGTCAATGTTTTTTATCACATTTTGGTTTTAATCTGACCATACTGGAATGTAAATTTCGAAGTTGCGCCAGAGGTCGGAACCAGGTATTCTGTTTTAATCTGACCATACTGGAATGTAAATGCATTTACTCATCTAGTTATTACAGCAACGGATTATTGTTTTAATCTGACCATACTGGAATGTAAATCGGTTGGCATTTAGACAGCGGACCAAGTGACAACTCGGTTTTAATCTGACCATACTGGAATGTAAATTTGACGTAGAACTCTGGATCGCGTGACCGCATCTGAGTTTTAATCTGACCATACTGGAATGTAAATATATACTAACATACTTAGGCGGCCTTATCCGGTCCTGTTTTAATCTGACCATACTGGAATGTAAATTTCCACCAACAGTTAACTAATCTAGTAAGCAATATGTTTTAATCTGACCATACTGGAATGTAAATAAATCAAAGAAGAAACGAAAGAATTTCTTTTGGAAAGTTTTAATCTGACCATACTGGAATGTAAATTTGCCAACTTCCCAGCGATTGCCGGGACCAATACCGGTTTTAATCTGACCATACTGGAATGTAAATTTTACAGTTATTGCAACATTTCATTTTATCAATCTGGTTTTAATCTGACCATACTGGAATGTAAATAAGTGGAAAGACCTGCCCAACAACTGGACAGGTCAAGTTTTAATCTGACCATACTGGAATGTAAATTTGAGTTTCCTCATCCATCCAATGCCCCCTTATTATTGTTTTAATCTGACCATACTGGAATGTAAATTATACCAGCATCAACCAAACTCCCAACGCAAGCGGCGTTTTAATCTGACCATACTGGAATGTAAATAAAGGATGCATTAAATTGTATAACAACGATTATCTGGTTTTAATCTGACCATACTGGAATGTAAATCATGTTGGATCATCGTCAAACTACGCAACTGTCATAGGTTTTAATCTGACCATACTGGAATGTAAATTTGGCCAAACTCTTTCATTGTTTCGGTGTCCATCTGGTTTTAATCTGACCATACTGGAATGTAAATCCTCGTAAAAACATTACCATAAATGGTGGCTATTGTAGTTTTAATCTGACCATACTGGAATGTAAATTCAGCACAAAACCGCAATTTGGATTCAGCCGGCGAAGTTTTAATCTGACCATACTGGAATGTAAATTTTGTTCGATAAACTCATTCAGAAGCTGTTGGCCACCTGTTTTAATCTGACCATACTGGAATGTAAATTTGCAAAGACCCTAGCTTCAAAGTTAGCAGCTGTTGGTTTTAATCTGACCATACTGGAATGTAAATCCGTTGAACAGTTGCATCTCTGCAAAATTCTCGCATGTTTTAATCTGACCATACTGGAATGTAAATGTTTATACAAAACTTTATCACTACCCCAGTTTTAGTGTTTTAATCTGACCATACTGGAATGTAAATTCAATCTGCGATAATGTCCAATGGTACGACTCGTGCAAGTTTTAATCTGACCATACTGGAATGTAAATTAACTCTCCCCATCAATCTTAGTCATCCTTATGGGGTTTTAATCTGACCATACTGGAATGTAAATTGAACGGAAAGTGCAATCCAATCTTTGCTATCTTCCGGTTTTAATCTGACCATACTGGAATGTAAATACATATAACGCCCTTGTCGAACTATCAACGTCACTTGTTTTAATCTGACCATACTGGAATGTAAATTGATGGTCTTTAAGCTGCCTTGGTTTTCGGTTTCGGGTTTTAATCTGACCATACTGGAATGTAAATTTTGTCCGGCTATTCGTGATTACTTGCCAAATGTAGGTTTTAATCTGACCATACTGGAATGTAAATTCAAGTCGGGAAGATCGCCAAAGCATTGGACGTTCCAGTTTTAATCTGACCATACTGGAATGTAAATAAACTTGAAACTAAATTCAAAAACAGTCCTGCGCTAGTTTTAATCTGACCATACTGGAATGTAAATTTCGATGTTCGAGCCTAGAAAAAACAAAAAACCTGGTTTTAATCTGACCATACTGGAATGTAAATAGATCCCTTTACAGCACATACACGGACCATCGGCGCCGTTTTAATCTGACCATACTGGAATGTAAATGTAATTTGAGACGGTTTATAACGGTATTCGCTCCACCTGTTTTAATCTGACCATACTGGAATGTAAATTTTTATCATTTGCACTATGTTGATTAAACATTCCAGGTTTTAATCTGACCATACTGGAATGTAAATTTCATTCCAGATTAAGTTATACGCGCGATGCCAAAGCGGTTTTAATCTGACCATACTGGAATGTAAATGTGAGAGGATGATAACAAGGCATCAGAACCGAAAGCCGGTTTTAATCTGACCATACTGGAATGTAAATAAAGAATTGCAAGACCAATTAGGAAGGTTGTATGAAGGTTTTAATCTGACCATACTGGAATGTAAATTAGACAGGTGCAGAAGTACCCAACGGCATAGAAACGGGTTTTAATCTGACCATACTGGAATGTAAATATTGATCGCGTGATTGCCGTTCCTAGTGAGCCTCATTGTTTTAATCTGACCATACTGGAATGTAAATTGGTCCACTCAAGGGCAGAGAAACGGAATCCACTTCGGTTTTAATCTGACCATATTGGAATGTAAATATATGTCAGCAATGCAAAATACCTTGTGCAACGTATCGTTTTAATCTGACCATACTGGAATGTAAATGGATAATTACCCGCGCGACAGGATCAGCAGCAACAGTTTTAATCTGACCATACTGGAATGTAAATATATAAGTATCGTTTTCATCGAATGTTGCACCGTGAGTTTTAATCTGACCATACTGGAATGTAAATCAAGGTAACTTAGCCGCTTATGGTACTGTTGCTTCAGTTTTAATCTGACCATACTGGAATGTAAATAAAAAATATGCTAATGTCGAAGGCGAAAGCTTAACGGTTTTAATCTGACCATACTGGAATGTAAATTCGTTAAAATCGGTGATAATCTCGCCAACCAGCGTCCGTTTTAATCTGACCATACTAGAATGTAATGAAGATGGCAGGGTTGAGCGCTCTTGAGAAATACAGTTTAAATCTGACCATAACGAATTTCATCAAAAAATAATTCAGATTGTTCTGAAAAATATATTGTATTATAATATAGCTAAGTAACGATGATGTAAGGAGGGGTACCGAAGTGGATGTTTTTGATTTTGCCTTGCAGATGGAATTAGATGGCGAAAAGTATTACCGGGAACAGGCTCAAAAGGTCAAGTATGATGATCTGAAAATTGTACTGGAAGGTTTGGCGGACGATGAACTGCGTCACTATAAAATTATTCAATCAGCTCGAAATCAAGTTTTCACGTATGTCGAGGCCAATCCTTCCCTGAGTAAGACCAGAAATGTTTTTGCTTCTTACAAAGACGACGAAACTGCTCTGAAAAATCAACCGACGATCGCAAGATTAAAGGATGAGCAAATGGATATCTATCGGGCGGCATTGGTAAAAGAAGAAGAGAGCGTTGCACTTTATAAAAAAATGAAGGATGAAGCGAAGAATTCGGAAGAAAAGGTGATTTTTGAAAGACTGATGAAAGAGGAAGAAGGCCATGTCGAAGTAATCGATACGATTGTCGAAATGCTGAATCATGTTCGTGATTGGTCTCAATCTGCGGAGTTTAACCGTCAAGAAGAAAAGTATTGATATGAAAAATGGGCATCGAATAGTCGCGATGATCACTGTTCTAACCCTGGTTATTGCGGTCGCAGGCTGCGGCAGCGCGCAGCCCAAAACTGCAGAGATTAGTCTTCCGACGGGTTTTCAGATCAGCATCTATGCAAGCGGTATTGAGGGAGCGCGTTCTTTAACGTTGGGCGAGAATGGTGTTGTTTTCGTTGGATCGCGGGATGCAGGACGCGTGTATGCGCTTGTCGATGAAAAAGGTGACGGCGCTAAGGTTTCAGTGATCACGGTAGCGTCGAATTTAGATACGCCGAACGGCGTGGCGTTCTACAAGGGATCGCTTTATGTTGCTGAAGTTAGCCGCATTCTCCGGTATGATCACATTATGCGCAATCTTTCTCAACCGCCGGAACCAGTAGTGGTCGTCGATAATTTGCCGCGGGAACGGCATCATGGCTGGAAATTCATTGCAATCGGACCGGATGAAAAACTATATGTCCCCATTGGTGCGCCGTGCAATATCTGTAAAAGCGAAGATGAACGATTTGCCAGCATTATGCGAATGAATTTGGATGGCTCTGAAATGGAAATATTTGCCCGCGGCGTGCGTAACGCGGTTGGCTTTGCTTGGGATCCGATAACGCGTGAATTCTGGTTCACCGATAATGGCCGTGATTGGCTTGGCGATAATTTGCCGCCGGATGAATTAAACCATGCCCCGATTCCGGGAATGCATTTCGGCTATCCGTATTATTATGGAGATAATGCTGTTGATCCAGAGTTTAAAGAACCGTCGCTCAACTCGCCGCCTTCATTGCCGGCAATGAAGCTTGGGGCGCATGTGGCTCCGCTGGGGATGCGGTTTTATACCGGACCCATGTTCCCGTCCGAGTATCGCAACCAAATTTTTATTGCTGAACACGGGTCTTGGAACCGGACGAGTCCGACCGGGTACCGGATTTCTTTGGTGCGTCTGCAGGAGGGAAAACCGATGAGCTATGAAGTATTTGCGCAAGGCTGGCTGCAGTCGGTCAGTGCCTGGGGGAGACCGGTAGACGTTCTGGTTATGCCGGATGGGGCTTTATTGGTTTCCGATGACCGGGCCAATGCAGTTTATCGCATTAGTTATCAAACAAGATAGCAGATGAGCAAACCCCGCTGTCCGTTTGGACCGCGGGGTTTGCTTGCTTTGATCACGGGATGTATGCAATTTGCTTGAAATGATGGGATAAAAGGATTATGATATATTGAATATAGGATTTTTGGCCAGAAAAAAGACAAGAAGGTGAAATGGCATGGAGATACTGATAGAAAAAGCGGCCCATTCATATATTACAAGTAAATCTCGTGATAAAATCATTACAGTTTATAGCTCGATCACTTCAATAGTTGCCTGAGCAGGCCCCTGCGGGCCGCCGACCCGCTACCCATCCGTGCGATTGGGTTTACCGAACGAGCCCGGCGACTATCATCAAATGAATGTAGATGGAATAACGGTATATTTTCAACCGGAGTTGGCGGAGCATTATTCCACTATCCTGGTAGATGTCGAAAAGATTTGCTTTATGAAGTTTATAATGGCCAAAGGAACGAAAGTGTAGGCGTAATTCTTGAAAACAAAAGAAGGAATACAACGCTTCCATCAAGAATAATCAGATTATTCGCAATAAACTTGTTGTTTTCTGTGAGCGTGTTCCAGGAAGCGGCTTGCCATCATTAGCTGTTCAATTTTATCGTAGGTAAATTTATAGTATGGGAGTGAGAAGATGAAAGAAGTAGTTATAGTAGGGGCAAAGCGTACGCCAATCGGAGATTTTTTGGGCAAATTGAAAGACGTCAGCGCAGTTGATTTAGGCGTTGCCGCAGTGAATGCGGCACTTGCTCAAGCCGGCGTAAAGCCGGAACAAGTTTTTGAATTAGCATGCGGCATGATTTACAAGGCCGGCGCGAAGGGCAACCCCGGACGGCAGCTCCAGTTGAAATGCGGTATGCCGGTAGAAGGGTATGCGTATACGATCGATCAGCAATGCGGTTCAGGGATGAAAGCATTTGAGATGGCCAGCCAATCGATTCTGCTTGGGAAAACGGATATAGCCGTTGCGGCAGGCATTGAGAGCATGTCTCAGGCCCCATATTTGCTCAAAAGCGCCCGGGAAGGCTACCGGATGGGAAATGGCGAGATTCTTGATTCGATGCTGTATGATGGATTGGTTTGCGCCGTGCAGGGATATCATATGGGATTAACAGCGGAAAATGTGGCCGAACGGTACGGAGTTACCCGGCAAGAACAGGATGAACTCGCTTATCTTAGTCATACGCGGGCCATCAGGCAATAAAAGACGGTGTTTTTAAAGCCGAAATTACGCCGGTGACCATTGCAACGAAAAAAGGACCGGTCATTGTCGATACGGATGAACATCCGCGTTCGGATATTTCAATGGAAAAACTGGCCGCAATGAAGCCGGCCTTTAAAAAAGACGGTACGGTAACTGCCGGCAATGCATCCGGCGTTAACGACGGCGCTGCGGCGCTGGTTTTGATGACTGCGGAAAAAGCCAAAGAATTGGGATGCAAGCCGCTGGCCAGGCTGATATCGACAGCCAATGCCGGAGTTCATCCGGAAGTGATGGGTCTCGGACCGGTCTATGCCGTGCCGAAAGCGATCAGTTATGCAGGTTTGCGGACGGAAGACATCGGGTATTATGAGATCAATGAAGCCTTTGCAGCCCAATTTTTGGGAGTCAACCGGGAATTGAAGCTGAATATGGATAAGGTAAATGCCAACGGTTCAGGAATTGGCCTCGGCCATCCGGTTGGCTGTACGGCAGCGAGGATCATTGTGTCGTTGATTTATGAACTGCAGCGCCGCAATGAGCGCTACGGCGTGGCATCTCTCTGCGTCGGCGGCGGACCGGCAATCGCAACGGTGATTGAGAAGCTGTAGCCATGACTATATTGTAGCTAGAAAAAGAGATGGCCCCCTGACGGTGGGTGCCACCTCTTTTTTTTAAGAGAAGCAGTATTGAAATAATAGGCCGAGTGATAAAGCGAGGCCAAAGATCGTGTTCATCTGGGCTGTAGCAATCATCGCTTCTATTTCCGCCTGTCGTGAAGCCGCATTGCGGAATTTTTTGATGGCCGTGATGGCCTTGTGAAGGCCGATGAAAGCAAGTAACGGCCAAAACGACGTGGCCCCTGAAAAAGACAACACTGCGATCCAGATAAGAGCCAGGACAAACATTCCGGCAAGAAAGGTTATGGCTTTACTTCGCCCGAGCAGAATGGCCAAAGTTCTTCGCCCATGCAGGGTGTCTTCCTCCAGGTCGCGGATGTTGTTGGCCATTAGTATGGCGCCGATCAATATGGCGGTAGGAATGGATATCAGAACGCTCAGCAGGTTGATGACGCCAGTCTGAATGTAATAGGCGATCAGGATTACGACGACTCCGAGACAAAGTCCTGCGGCAATTTCGCCAAAGGGTGTGGCGGAAATGGGGTAAGGACCGCCGGAATAAAGATATGCCACCATCATGCAGAGGAGGCCGATGCCAATAATCCACCAGCTGGTTTGGCTGCTGATGTAAAGGCCGAGAAGAAAGGCGACGCTCAGGCAGGCGATGGCGATTCGGTAAACTGTGTGCGGTGCGATGCCGTCGCGGACAATCGCGCCGCCGATGCCAACGGAATCTTTGGTATCCAAACCGCGTTGATAATCATAGTACTCGTTAAACATATTGGTCGCGCATTGAATGAGCATGCTGGCGAGTAACATCATCAGAAAGAATGAGAAGCGGAAATTCGGGTGAGGCAGGGCGAGTGCGGTTCCGATACAGACCGGCACAAAGGAAGCCGTCAAAGTATGCGGCCGCAGCAGTCTCCACCAGACCTTCCATTCATTCGAAAATACGTTCAAATTGATCGTCTCCTTCCTCAAATACTATACCTTATTTTCGCTTTCTTGATAAGACTGTGCCGGTAAATAAATGATATTCTGCGTGAATTGTGATAATATAGAATAACTATAAGGTAACAAATTATTCGATGAGATATTGGGAGGGTGGTTTTCTCATGCGTTATGAAGGGGTTGTCTACCGTCCTCCGAGTGAGGCCGGCAGTTTGTTAATTCAGGCTACGATCGGCTGTCCGCACAATAAGTGCACTTTTTGCGGCATGTACAAGGACAAACAGTTTCGCATCCGGCCGGTTGCCGAGATCAAGGAAGACATCGATCAGGCCAAAACGGTTTATGGCGATGGCGTTGATACGGTCTTTTTCCCGGACGGGAACACGATCCTCATGAAAACCAAGGAACTGATCGAGATCATTTCGTATGTTCGCGAAGTATTCCCTACGCTGCAGAGAGTTACGATGTACGGTTCAACAAAATTTATTCTGTTGAAGTCGGATCAGGAGTTGCAGCAATTGCGCTCGAGCGGTCTGAGTCGAATCCACTCCGGGATGGAATCCGGCGACGATATTGTGCTGGAACGAATCTGCAAAGGAGCAACCGCGCAGCAAACAATTGAGGCGGGTCTGAAAGTCAAAGCCGCCGGGATTGAGCTGAGCGAGTATATCATAATTGGGATTGGCGGACGGGAACGTTCTGTAGAACATGCCAAAAACAGCGCCCGGGTTTTGAATGAAATCAATCCGGATTTTATTCGCCTGCGGACTTTTATTCCCTTTCCGGGAACACCGATCTATGACGAATATCGCCGGGGGGATTTTCAATTGCTGACACCGCATGAAGCGCTGCGGGAAACCAGGCTGCTGATTGAAGAATTGAATGTCACAAGCAAGCTGTACAGCGATCACGGTTCCAATTATGCGTATGTCAACGGACGCTTGCCTGCCGCAAAAAACAAGATGTTTCAAGCGATCGACTACATGTTGACATTGCCGGAAGACCGGTTTCGACCGCCGGAAGAAGGAAGTTTATGAGATTGAGCTGAGGGTAGAGGAGGGTAACGATGGAAAAGTCACCATATCAGGGAATTGATACGCCGGCGATGATCATTGACCGGGACATCATGATGGAGAACCTGGTGTATATGCAAAACAAAGCGAATCAATACAATGTCAACCTGAGACCGCACGTCAAAACCCACCGGATGCCTGAATTGGCGAAGCTCCAGGTTCGCCAGGGGGCTTGCGGCATCACTGTCGCGAAAGTGGGCGAGGCCGAGGTCATGGCCGAACATGGTTTGGACAACATTTTCATTGCCAATGAGATCGTGGGGATTTCCAAATTGGAAAGAATTCGCGAATTGCATAGAAAGATTCACATCCGCACAGGGGTGGACAGTATATTTCAGATTGATCAACTGGAAACTGTTTTCCATGACGAAGAAAAAGGGATTGAGGTCCTGATCGAAGTCGAAGTGGGAGAAAATCGGTCCGGGGTGATTACGGACGAACAATTGATTGCTCTCGCGAAATACATACAAAGCAAGAAAAAGGTCGTTTTGAAGGGCGTATTTTCGCATGAAGGACATTCCTATAAAGTAAAAGATGTAGAGACCTGTATTGCCGTGGCCTTGGAAAGCCAGGAGAGGACGCTGCGGGCGGCAAATATCCTTCGGGAGTTGGGTGTTGATGTGGACACGGTCAGCATTGGGGCTACGCCTTCTTTGCTGAATGCTGCAATTATCAACGGGATCACAGAAATCAGGCCGGGGACCTATATTTTGATGGATGTCGGACAAGCCGGCGCGATCCAGGATTATAGCCGGTGCGCGGCGACGGTATTAACGACCGTAATCAGCAAACCGACCGAAGAGAGAGTTGTGTTGGATGCCGGAGCAAAGGCGCTGACTTCGCAAAACCGGGCCGGCGGGATTTGCGCGACGCCGGGTTACGGCGTTCTCAAGCAGGCGACGGATCTTCGTTTGAGCGGTGTATTTGATGAACATGGGCTGATTTCCGACAAGACTTTTCGTGACCAAATCGCTATTGGCGATAAAATAGAAGTCATTCCCAATCACATTTGCCCGACTTGCAATTTGTATGACAAAGCGTATCTGGTTTCCAATGGAGAGTTGATAAAGGAAATTGCCATTTCGTGCAGGGGAAAATCGCAGTGAGCAGTGGAAATCTCTTTTTAAAAGGAACGCTGATTTTAACGGTCGGCGGGATGGTTGTAAAAGTCATCGGGTCGCTGAACTGGATTTTTCTATCCAGAATTTTAGGCGGTGAGGGGATTGGCCTGTATCAAATGGCCTTCCCGTTGTACCTGTTGGCTTTGAACATTTCATCAGCCGGGCTGCCGGTCGCAATTTCAATCATGACAGCGGAACGGATCGCACTGAATGACTTTTGGGGCGCCAGACGGGTGTTTCATCTTTCCTTGGCGTTACTGACGGTTACCGGTTTGGTCTTGAGTGTGGTGTTATTTCTCAGCGCCTCTTGGTTGATCGATTTCCATGTGATCCGTGATCCACGAGCCTATTATTCTTTGATCGCGCTTTCGCCGGCCATTTTTTTTGTTACAATTTTGGCCAGTTTTCGCGGGTATTTGCAAGGTTGGCAGATCATGACGCCGACGGCTGTATCACAGATTATCGAGCAAATTATGCGGGTCGCGGCTATGCTGATTTTTGCCGGTGCATTGCTGCCAATGGGGCTGGCTTATGCTGCAGGCGGCGCTAGCCTGGGAGCGGCTGTGGGATCGGTGGCAGGGCTGCTCGCTTTGTTCTATTACTACCGCCGGCTGCAAGATCGCTTCAACGGGCAGATTAACTGCGCGACGGTCGAACGGGAAAGCGGCAAAAAAATTGTAAAACGCCTGGTTAGTTTGGCGTGGCCGGTTTCTTTATCCAGTATTATGCTGCCTCTGGTAGCCAATTTGGATTTGATTGTTGTGCCGTTGCGACTGGAAAAAGCAGGCTATTCGGTTAACCAGGCTACGGAGTTGTTTGGCTATCTGACCGGGATGGCGGTCCCGTTAGTCAATTTGGCAACGATACTCACTGCTTCGCTGGCAGTCAGTCTGGTACCGGCAATTTCCGCCTCGCATTCTTTGGGTGATTTTCAAGGAGTGCGGCAGAAGATTTCGGCGGCTTTTCGTCTCACCTATCTTGTCGCAATTCCCGGGGTTGTGATTTTGTTCTTGTTGGCGGAGCAGATTGCCGGCATTGTGTATAATGCCCCTCAGGCCGGCGGTTCGATCCGCATTTTGGCTTTGTCTGTTTTTTTCCTGGGCTTGCATCAGATTTCCACAGGTTCCTTGCAGGGGATGGGACTGACTTTGATTCCTGTGTTGAACATGGGTCTTGCTGCCGTGATCAAAGTGGTTTTAAACTGGACGCTGACCGCGGTGCCTTGGCTGGGGATTGAAGGTGCGGCATGGGCGACGGTGGTTGATATTGGGCTGGCTGCTGGGTTGAATATCTATTGGGTCAGACGGTATGCGAAGTTTACAATGGGCAGGGAAGCTTTCTTCAAGAGCAGCGTTGCGGCTTGTGTGATGGGTTTTTCCATGATTTTGGCATACGGTTATTTGGAAAATTTGCTGGCTAATGCGATCTCTGTGACGATGCTTACGTTTGCGTTAGGCTGTTTGAGTTATTGTATTCTATTGTTGATTTTAGGCGGAGTGGGAGAACGTGATATTGTCCGAATTCCGTTGTTTGGCGGCAAGTTATGTTCTGTATTGCATAAATGCCGATTGTTGCGGCAGCACTAGAAAATGAATAATAATGCAATTTTTGTATAAGACAAGCTCGTTTTTTCATGATTTTGTGGTATACTAATAGTCACGTGACAAAATATCAAGGTAGGAGATGCAAATGGTTGCTGTGGATTGGTATTATTTAATGTTCGTTTTCTTTTTTGCGGGAGGACTATCGGTATTTTTCGGCGGAAGACATTCTGGCAAGATCAACTATGTTGCACACGGGTTAGCGGCGCTGGGATGTTTGGCGACGATACTGTGTGCAATTTTTGTTTTTCGGCAGGGAGCGCTGGAATTCCCGCTGCCGCTCTCGCTGCCTTTTGGAGTAATGACTGCGAGAGTTGACCTTTTAGCAGCGTTCTTTTTATTGCTGATCGGCGTTGGCGGCCTTGCGGCCAGTGTGTATGCGATGGGCTACAGCAAGGAGTATTACGGAAACCGCTATGGCTTGATGACCGGTCTCTTTAATGTGTTTTTATTGAGTATGGTAATGGTTATTACGGTAAGCCATGTAGCGGCTTTTGTGATTGCCTGGGAAGTGATGTCGATCGTTTCTTTTCTGCTGGTCAATTTTGAATATGAGAAGCCGGCGAATACGCGCGCTGCATTTGTGTATATTGTGATGACGCATGTGGGGACGATCTTTATTATTTCCGCTTTTTTGCTGCTGACAGTTGCCGCGGGCAGTATGGATTTTATCCGGTTTGACGGCAGCGCTCTTTCGGCGACGACGCGAAACATTGTGTTTTTATGCGCATTTGTCGGTTTCGGTACGAAAGCCGGTATGATTCCTCTGCATATTTGGCTGCCGCAGGCTCATCCGGTTGCGCCAAGTCATATTTCTGCGCTGATGTCCGGAGTGATGATTAAGACGGCTATTTATGGCATGTGCCGATTTTTTCTTGATTTTTTGGGAGCGGGACCGGTTTGGTGGGGCGGGCTGATCCTTGCGATCGCGATTTTATCGTGTGTTCTCGGCGTGTTGTATGCATTGATGGAGAACGATCTGAAACGATTGCTGGCTTATTCCAGTGTGGAAAACATTGGAATAATGTTGTTGGGAATAGGCAGTGGAATGATCTTTATGAGCAAGGGAGAACCTTTGATGGCCGGTTTGTCCTGGAGCGCTGTTTTATACCATGCTTTTAATCATGCGGTGTTTAAATCGCTGTTGTTTATGGGTGCCGGGGCAGTGCTGCAGTCTACTCATACGAAAGATATCGAACGGTTGGGCGGTTTAATCAAAAAAATGCCGTATACGGCTGTCTTCTTTTTAGTTGGCGCTGCGACAATCGCCGCTTTGCCTCCTTTGAATGGATTTATCAGCGAGTGGCTGACCTTTCAGGCTCTCTTTTTGCTGCCCCAGGCTGTGAGTGGCGTGGCGGCAAAATTGGCGGGCATGGTTTTGATTGCTCTCTTAGGTTTGACCGGTGCACTGGCGGCCGCTTGTTTTGTAAAGGCGTTTGGGATTGCGTTTTTGGCGAAGCCGCGCAGTCTGCGGGCTGAAAATGCGCAGGAAGTTTCCTATATCATGTTGGCGCCGATGGCCGGATTGGCGGTTTTGTGTGTTTTACTCGGAGTTTGGCCGCAGGGAATGATCACGTTGATTTCGTCTGTATTGGCTGATTTCTCCGGGTTACATGCTGGCGAGCTGCTTTCGGCAAATTGGTATTCGATTGCGTTTACCGGCGCCAATGCCGGCGGCCTGTCAATTCCATTGACCATAGGCATTTTATTGATCGGTGTGCTGATAGCGGTTGGTCTTTCGCATCTTTACGGAAGCCCGCGGACGATCAAAGGGGAAACCTGGACTTGCGGCATTGTACCGACTTCGCATATGCAATATACGGCGACTGGTTTTTCCGGGCCGATTCGGAGAGTTTTTCACAGCGTTTTGCGTCCGCAGCGGGAAACCATTGTGGACGAAATCGATACGAACCATTATTTTGGCCGCCGGTTGTCCTATCAGGTAGCGATTACCTATGTATTTAACGATATGGTGTATCGGCCTATTAATCGAACCATTCTTCTGACGGCCCGGTTTATGAAAACGATACAGGCAGGCAGTCTGCAGCTGTATATCGGCTATATTATGGCGGTTACGGTTTTGGTTTTGATATGGAACGCGGGGTGGTAATGGATGACGATGTTTATTGATGCGATACAGGCGCTTATCTTGTTGATGGCGGCGCCTTTAGTTGTAGGGGTGATCAAAAAAGCCAAAGCCCGGCTGCAAAATCGGCGGGGCCCGGTACTTCGGCAATTGTATTACGATATTTTGAAACTATTGGCGAAGGATAGCGTGGAATCACCGACGGTGTCCTGGATTTTCCGGATCACACCGTACATTTACTTTACCGCAGCCTTGGCTGCCGCCGCATTTCTCCCAATTTGGCTTTATGGCGGCGGGTTTGCCAATGATTTGCTGGTATTCATTTATTTATTGGCCGCCGGACGGTTTTTCCTGGTGCTTTCTTCCCTGGATGCCGGCAGCGCGTTTGGCGGCATGGGTGGATCTCGTGAAATGTTTATTTCCGTGCTGGTGGAACCGGTACTGCTTTTGGCTATGCTGACGGTTGCGGTACGCAGCGGATCGACGAATTTGTTTGCGATGGCCGGTACGGCAATGCAGGAAACATTTTCTTTGTCTTACTTTTTTGCGGCGGGTGCATTTTTCATTGTCATGCTTGCCGAGAGCGGACGTATTCCGGTTGACAATCCGGATACGCATTTGGAGCTTACGATGATCCATGAAGGAATGGTGCTCGAATATTCAGGACGGCCGCTGGGGCTTATTTTTTGGGCTGCGGCGCTCAAACAGCTGATTTTGATCCTGCTGTTTGTATTGCTGTTCGTTCCATGGCCTTCGTTTGGAGCAGGATCGCTCTTGTTACAGGGAATATCTATTGTCGTGAAGGTTGTACTTGTAGCCGTGTCTCTTGCTGTGGCAGAAACGGTTACGAATAAGATGAGGTTGTTTAAGGTGCCGAATTTTATGGCATTGTCCGGATTATTATCGCTATTGGCTCTGGCGGCGCAATAGGGAAGGAGGAGTTTGACCGGTGAATTTGTTGACCGTCCTGTTATTATTCACCGCGATGGTATTATCGCGTGTTTCTAATTTGCGGACAGCCGTTAAAATTTTGCTTTTTCAGTCGATTATGGTGACTGTGGCCTGTTTGCAGGCCGGTTGGAATACCGGCGAAGCTCATATGTATATTGCTGCGGTGTTAACCGTTTTAATAAAAGCGGGTTTGATTCCGTTTGCTTTGTTTCGGGTTGTGAAAATTTTACGGCGTGAGAGGGAAGCGAACCCTATTTTGGGTCCGACGAATTCTTTTGTCGCGTCTGCCATGCTGATTGTTATGGCTTATTGGCTGATTGACCGGCAATTGCCGGGAGTATTGAGCCGCGATGCATTGGCGGCGTCGGTGTCGCTTGTGCTGATTGGTCTTTTGCTTATTATGACCAGAAGGCAGGCGGTCATGCAGATTATTGGCTTGATCACAATGGAAAATGGGCTGTATTTATTGGGATTATCGGTAACGATGGGCTTGCCGCTGGTAATTGAGTTGGGAATTTTCCTTGATGTCCTCGTAGCGGTTGTGGTGTTGGTCATATTGACTTACCGGTTAAAGTTATCTTTTATGACCACGGATACCAGCGTGTTAAAAAAATTAAAGGGATGATAACGATGCGTGAATTTATTATATTGGCACTTTTCTTGCCGTTATTAACCGGAACGGTAACGATGCTGGCTGCAAAACCGCAGACGATCAAGGTCATCAATCTTACGGGAAGTATTTTCACCAGTTTGACGCTCTTGGCGATTATTTATCAGATAACGCTTTGCAAAGTCTTTTCCGCCGGGATACTGTATGTGGACTACCTTAGTGCTGTGCTGCTATTGGTTGTGGCGGTATTGTCGTTTACTTCCGTTTTGTTTTCCACTTCTTACATGGAGAGGGATTTGAAGGACGGACATATTTCACTGCAAATGCTGGCGCGTTATTATGGACTATTAAATCTTTTTATTTTTACAATGATTTGCGTTCTGGTAGTCGGCAACCTGGGGTTAATGTGGGTTGCGATTGAAGCGACTACATTGGCTTCAGCGTTGCTGGTCGCTTTTTATTTCAATCGTTCTGCGTTGGAAGCGGCGTGGAAATACGTTATGGTTTGCACGGTAGGCATTTGTCTGGCTTTATTGGGAACGATTATCCTGTACTACACGCAGTTGAATGTGAATGGGAACGGTTCTGAGGCGTTGAATTGGCTGATGCTGCGGGATATTGGCTTTTTACTGGATCCGGCCATGGTCAAGCTGGCTTTTGTTTTTATTTTCATTGGATATGGAACGAAGGCCGGTCTTGCGCCGATGCATACGTGGCTCCCGGATGCTCATAGTCAGGCGCCGTCACCGGTTAGCGGGCTATTGTCAGGGGCGCTGTTGAGCTGTGCATTGTATGTGATTATGCGCAATATGATTGTTGTGCAGGAGGCTGTAGGCAGTGAATTTGTGCATAATTTGCTGATCGTCTTTGGACTGGCTTCTATTCTCATTGCGGTTCCTTTTATTTTGGTACAGCATGATCTGAAGCGTCTGTTGGCCTATTCCAGCGTCGAGCATATTGGCTTGATCACGTTTGGCTTAGGAATAGGCAGCCCCTTAGCGGTTTACGGCGCATTGCTGCATATTGTGAATCATGCTGTAGCAAAGTCCGCCTTGTTTTATTTGGCGGGGGTCATTACACAAGAATATCAAACCAAAAATATTGTCCGGATTCGCGGATTGATGAATGTTTCGCCAATTTTGGGCACACTGTTTATGATCGCGGTATTGGCGATTACCGGATCACCGCCGTTTTCTATTTTTGTCAGCAAATTTACTCTTATTTGGGCGGCATTTGTTGGCGGATATCCGATGTTGGGCGGTGTGACATTATTGTTGATGAGTGGTATTTTTGCCGGCATGATGTATTATTGTTTGCGAATGTGCTTCGGACCAACCCCTAAGAAGCTTGAGTTTCAGCGCGTAGGCGCTCCTGCTATGGCGGCGTTGGTGTTGTCCGTCGGGATTGTTGTGATCGGCGGTATGTTTCTGCCCTCATGGCTCCACACTATTTTAACGCAGGCAGCGACGATTGTTGTGGGAGGTTGATGACGATGGAACAAGAAAAAATTTGGGCCGGTGATTTGCAAGCTGCGGCTGCAAAGGCATACGATAATGGGCGTAATTCTTTAGTGGCGATGTTTGCCAACGATGAACGGCAGATCGATGGACATTTCGCGATTTACTGCATTTTTTCTCTGGCGCAAACGCCGTATTTCAAAATTTTAAAGGCGCAATTGCATGAGTCGGAGCCGCTGGAGTTTCCTTCCGTGGTGCCGGTGACTTCGGCAGCTGCTTGGTATGAACGGGAGATCCATGACCTATTTGGGCTGAAGCCGATTGGTCATCCGGATCTTCGTCCATTGGTGCTGCATGAAAATTGGCCGCACGATCACCATCCGCTGTGCAAGGATTTTGATATTCATACTCCGGTGCCGACCGTCAGCGAAGAATACAAGATGGAGTATGTGCACGGGGAAGGTGTTTTTGAAGTGCCGGTTGGGCCGATTCATGCCGGAATTATTGAACCGGGTCATTTCCGTTTTAGCCAAGCCGGTGAAAATACAATCCATTTGGATGCAAAACTGTTTTTTACACATCGGGGGATTGAAAAAGCAGTCGAAGGACTGACAATCGATAAGGCTTTTTATCAGGCGGAACGGATTTGCGGCGCTTGTACAGCCTCGCATGCTTTATCTTATTCCCAAGCGGTGGAATCGATTGCCGGAGCTGTAATTTCCAATCGGGCGCGTTATTTGCGCGTCATTGTGGCGGAATTGGAACGGCTGCATAATCATGTCGGCGATATCGGGAATCTGTGCGCAGGTTTGGGGTTTGCCGTTGGCGTCAGTAATGGCGCCCGGTTGAAAGAAGAATTAATGCGGTTGAATGAATTGGTTACCGGCAACCGCTTTCTGCGCGGATTGATTGTGCCGGGCGGCGCTGCTCTTGATATTACTACAGAAATTGCGCATGAGATTTCCCGCATGCTGCGGGCGATTGAAACGGACTTTATTGAGGTGCTTGACTTGCTGCGGGAAAATGATGCTTTTTTGGACCGGGTCAATACTACCGGGATATTGCCCCGGCAGGCCGCATTGGACTTAAGCGTTGTTGGCGTAGCGGCCAGAGCCTCGGGTATTTCTAAGGATATGCGCCGGGATGTTCCTTATGCGGCCTATCAAAATATGAATTTTAAGGTTCCCGTGTACACCAGCGGTGATGTGGCTGCCCGTCTTTGGGTTCGCGCCGACGAAACCATCCAATCCATTCGTATCCTGCGGCAGGCGCTTGCCGGATTGCCTTCCGGGACATTACGCGTGGAAATTCCAGCGATAAAGCCGTACAGCAGCGGTTTTGGCTGGAGTGAGTCGCCGCGGGGCGGAAATGTTCATTGGCTGATGATCGGGGAAGGCAATACGATTTACCGTTATTTTGTTCGCTCCGCGTCTTACGCAAATTGGCCGGCGGTGGCTGTTGCAGATCCCGGAAACATTATACCGGATTTTCCGTTGATCAATAAAAGTTTTGAACTATGCTATGCCTGCATAGACCGATAGAGAGGCGGGATAGAATGTCTTTATTGAGTAAAATTATCAATACAGGAGTTGTTACGGAAAAACTGGATGCGACGTCTGCGCCTCATCGGTTTCGCGGCGCCATGCGCGCCGGCAAACAAGACTGCGGAGCTTGCATGGCTTGCAGCGAGACCTGCCCGACGGGCGCGATTGTCATTCAGAATGGCCGCGTGCAAGTGAATGATAAGGACTGTATTTTTTGCGGCCGCTGCATTGAGCGCTGTGAGGCTCAGCTCATCAAAAATACCGGTCAGTATAAATTGGCGACGCTGTCCGGCTCTTTGACCGAAACGGCGGGAAATGAATTGCGTAAAAAAATTCGCCGGGTGCTGAACCGTTCGATGCATATTCGTCACGTCGATGCCGGATCTTGCAACGCCTGTGACTTTGAAATGGCGGCCTTGAATAATCCAATTTATGATTTGCAGCAATACGGGATCGATTTTGTTCCTTCGCCCCGGCATGCGGATCTGTTGATGGTTACCGGAGTGGTTACCCGTAACCTTACGCAGGCGCTGCAAATGACTTATGAAGCAACGCCCACGCCTAAATTGGTTATGGCGGTCGGCGCGTGTGCTGCCGGCGGCCGGACCTTCGGCGACAGCTATGCGATTCGCGGCAGTGTGGATAAGCTGGTTCCGGTGGATATCTATGTCCCTGGTTGTCCGCCTCGCCCGCAGGCATTGCTGTATGGGTTGTTATTGGCATTAGATCGGCTATAATGGTCAGTAGAGAGTAAAATCGGGGGAGGGGATTGGATGGCGAAGATAACCAGTAAAGCGAAGCGGTTGCGGGTATATATTGGTGAAGACGATCATTGGCAGGGCAAGGCTTTATATCAAGCCATTGTGATGAAGGCGAAGGAACTGGATATGGCTGGGGCAACTGTGTTTCGCGGTGTAATGGGCTATGGTGCGCATAGCCGTATTCATAGTGCGCACTTGCTGGATTTGTCCAGCGATTTGCCTTTGCTGGTAGAAATCGTTGACAGTGAAGAGTATATGGAAAAATTAATGCCGTACCTCGATGAAATTGTAAAAGAAGGTATGGTAACTCTTGAAGATATTGAAGTAATCAAATACGGGCAAAAACCGCCAACGCGGTAGCCATGGATTATAGGGGTGCATAGGCATGATGAAGATTCTGGCAGTGGCGATCGGCGGCAGTATTGGCGCCGTTACGCGCTATCTCGTTTCGACATGGGCGGCAGGCCGGTTTGGCCCTTCGTTTCCATATGGTACGTTGATCGTGAATGTCATCGGCTGTTTTATTATTGGCGCATTTATGACGCTTGCGACGGAACGGCTTTTGATTAGTCCATATTGGCGACTGTTGGTGACGGTTGGGTTTGTTGGCGGGTTGACAACGTTTTCTTCTTTTAGTTATGAGACCTTCAAATTGTTGGAGGATGCCGAGGTCGCGGCCGCGATCTCGAATGTCGCCGCCAATTGCGTTCTCGGCTTTTTTGCAACCTGGCTGGGAATGTTAACCGCGCGGCTGGCGGGGTAAAAGAAAAAAGACAAAATGCTTGAGGAGGCGCGATGATGAAATTTACAATGGCTCATAATAATTTTAATGTGCTGGATCTGGAAAAGAGCATTGCTTTTTATAAGGAAGCGTTGCAATTAACGGAAACAAGGCGGCATGAAGCGGCAGACGGCAGCTTTATTCTCGTTTTTCTTGGCGATGGAACGACGCCGCATAAACTGGAACTGACATGGCTCAAAGGCCGGACGGAACCGTACAACTTGGGTGAGAATGAATTCCACTTGGCGTTCATTACCGATGATATGGAAGCTGCCTATGCGCTTCATAAAAAAATGAATTGCATCTGCTATGAAAATAAGGCGATGGGGATTTATTTTATTTGTGATCCGGATGGGTATTGGCTGGAGATTGTTCCGCAACGCTAACCGCATGCTGTTGAAAAAGGCCAACCTGCGGCGTCACGACTGCGTTTGCTTGCTCGCGTACCATTCAATGTACGCGTCGCAGCGCAAGCCTCGCTGTTCCTGGCATCTTAGCCTTTTTGAACAGCATGCTTTTTCTTGTAAGTTGAAAAAGGCCAATCTGCGGTGTCACGACTGCGTTTGCTTGCTCGCGTACCATCCAATGTACGCGTCGCAGCGCAAGCCTCGCTGTTTCTGGCATCTCAGCCTTTTTGAACAGCATGCTTTTTTTGTAAGTTGAAAAGGCCAACCTGCGGCGTCACGACTGCGTCCCCTTGACCGCGCATAAAAACAGCTTCCCTTGCAGTAATATTTCGCAAGGGAAGCTGTTTTTATGCATTTACGAAGCCTTTGTTCGTTTTGCGGCGCCGACTTGATACGATTTATCCAAAAGTTGTATGACGTGGACGACATCCTGAGGCAGCTTATAGCGTTCAAGACCGTCAATAATGTGCATCCGGCACATGCCGCAGCTTGTGGCGACAATATCCGCATTTGTGTCGGCAATATTTTCGATCTTGCGATTGTTAATTTGGAGAGCGACATCGTAATGCGCGACGCTGAACGATCCACCCGCGCCGCAGCAACGGTCGGCGTCTTTCATTTCAACAAATTTGAGTCCGGGTATGGATTGCAAAATTTCACGGGGTTGTGAGGTGACTTTAATTCCTCTGGCCATGTGACAGGGGTCATGCATCGTTACCGTAACATTGACTTCCCCCAGCTTGGATTTATCAAATTTAACAACGTCAACCAAAAACTCACTGATTTCGTAGGTTTTTTTGGCAATGGCTTCCGCCCGTTCTTTCATTTCCGGATCATCGTGGAACATTTCCGGGTATTCTTTTTTGAAAGCCATTGTGCAGGACCCGCAACTGGCTACGATGTAATCGAAATTGTAGCGTTCAAAGGTTTCAATATTGTGTTTGGCAAATACTTTCGCCAATTCAATATCGCCGGAGGTAAAAACGGGAATTCCGCAGCAATGCTGCAATGGCGGAAGGACGACTTCCACATTGTTTTCTTTCAATACGTTGATAACGGCTTTGCCGACGTCGGTGTAGATATAGTTAATGGTACAGCCAGTGAAAAAGCCAACCCGCATTTTTGGATTATCGACTTTGATGACTTCCGGATACTGGCTGCGCAGGGGTGTAGCGGCAAAGGGGGCTAATACCCGTCGTCGATCCAGACCGGGCATGGGAAAGCGGAGGAGCGTCGCCATTGGCCGCGGAAGTTTTTTGAAGCTTAAGGGGCCGAATAAGCCGGCCATACGTAGAGAGAAGTCAAAAAGCCGCCGGTTTTTCAGGAGTTTAAAGACAACATTTTTTATAGGATGCAGGCCGCGCGAACTAACTGCAGCCTGACGGGCGCGGATAATCAGTTCGTCCGCCTTTACGCCGCATGGGCATTTGGCAGTGCAGGCCTTGCAAGATACGCACATGGACATCCGCTTGTCAAAACCGGCAGTGATTTCGCTATTCCCATTCAGTACGGCTTCAATCAGCGAAAGTTTGCCGCGGGCAACAGCGGATTCTGTTTTCAGTTCTTTATAAATCGGGCAGACCTCCATACAGTTGCCGCATTTCATGCAATTAGAGATGGCATCATTAATATCTTTTAGGAGTTCTTTGTCTTTTAACATCATCAACCCTCCTTGATGCGAGTGATCGGATTTAGAATGTTGTTCGGATCCAAAGAAAGCTTGATCGCTTGTTTGGCGTACATTTCAGCCGGTCCGGACGTATCTTTTTGATAGCTGCTGCTGAATTTTCCTCCTAGTGTAAGCGCAAGAGCGGACATGGCATTGATTGAATTGGCTGCCTGGGACAGCTCGTTTTTATCTGCTGGATTATAAACGATGGCCGGGTGAAGAATCCCATCGCCAATATGACCGAAGACAGCGATGGTCGTATTGTTTTTCGCTGCGATGGATGCAATCGCGGTGAGCATATTCGATGTTTTACTCCGTGGAACGATCGCATCCGCTATCAATACCGCAGAGTTCAGCTTCGATAGTGAGGGAAGAATGGCTCTGCGGGCAGACCACAGTGCATTTATTTCTTCGTCCGTTTGCGCCGTAAGGATTTTGGCAGCGCCATGCGATTGCAGGATCGCTGTTGTTTTATCCGTATTGCTGTCTACCACTGTTTGGATGCCGTCAATTTCGATTAATAAAGCGGCTGCTGCGTCGGGTGACAGGCCGGCAGGAAGTTCGCTGCCGATGGCACGTAATGTTATATTGTCAAACAATTCAAGTGCGGAAGGCACTATTTTATCGCCGAGGATGGTTTCAACCGTTTTGCTGGCCTTCTCGAGAGAGTCAAAAGTTGCCAGAAGACATTTTACTGTTTCCGGTGCGGGCATCAGTTTTACAATGATTTTGGTAAAAACGCCTAAGGAGCCTTCTGATCCGGTCATTAGCTTTGTCAGATCATAGCCTGCCACGTCTTTAACATTTTTTCCGCCTGTGTTTAAGATTCTGCCATCGGCTAGAACAATTTCCAAGCCCATGACGTAATGTTTGGTCGATCCATATTTTAGACTTCTCATACTGGTGGCGTTCTGCGACACCAGTCCGCCGATCGTGGCGGTAGAAAGCGTTCCCGGATCGGGAGGGAACATGAGCCCGGATTTGTGAACTTCTCTATCTAGATCAGCTATCAATACTCCCGGCTCTATTGTAGCTGCCAGGTTTGCCGTATCAATTTCCAGGATCGAGTTCATCCGTTTCAGAAGAAGGATCACTCCTCCGGAAGCAGAAATTCCGGCCTTGTACACGCTGGATCCGTAGCCACGGGGAAAAACAGAGATTTTTTCAGCATTGGCTAATGCCAGAACCTGGGATACTTCTGCAGTGTTGGCGGGCTCGATGATTGCATCCGGGATTCGTGAAGAACCGGGAGTTGCAGCATCTGCATAGTCCAGCAATTTTTCTTTACCGGTCAGCACATGTTCAGCTCCGACAATTTTGGAAAAAGCATCAATGAGGTCTTGTCGCATTATCACAAGCTCCTTTACAAAAAAATAGTTAAAAAAACGAATATACCTATCCATGAAAACTGTAACACATTTTTTGGATAGAGTAAATGCTGAATCGAAAAGGACGCTTATTTGCGTCCTTTTTTCTTTGGTTTATTTTCTGTATTTTGCTCCGGGGCATTTTTCGGTTCAACCCGTTTTTCCCGAATTCCACACCATAGGAATAGCCCAAGTCCGATAATAATGACGACAAGACTGGTAATCTGAGCCGATTTTAAGCCCAGCAGCAGTGTGCCGTAGTCGCCGCGCAGGTATTCGAGAAAGAAGCGGGCGACTGAATAGAGAACGGCGTAGAGGATAAAGACTTGACCCTTGGCGTGATTGGTTGTGCGGAAGATGAGGAGCAAGGCAAAGATAATGGTGTCGATTTGTCCTTCCCAGACTTCCGCCGGCCAAAGAGGCTGATTGCCATAGGTTTGATACGCCAAGGTGGTAATAGGATAAATAATGCCATAGGCCCCGCCCGTCGGGTGACCGAACGCATCACCGTTGAGGAGATTGGCAATACGCCCGAGGGCTTGCCCCATAATAATGGCAGGAGCTACAATGTCGGCAAAAGCCCAGGTATCCATGTTATGACGTTTGGTATAGAGATAGCCTGTAATAGCACCGAGCAGCACGCCGCCTTGAATTGCCATGCCGCCTTGCCAGACAAAAGGAATTTCCAATAAATGATTTTGATAATAACTCCAGTCAAAAAAGAAAACGTCCCAAAGACGGGCGCCGATGATACCGGCGATGCCGCAATACAAACCCATATCCGGCACGTGCTGATGCCAGCGCCCGTCCTGCTTGGCGAGAAAATAGGCCGTACCTGTCGCCAGAATAATACTCATGCAAAGTACCAGGCCATAGGCGCGAATGGGGAAATCACCGATAAAAAACAGATATTGATGCATATGTGAACCTCCTGGAGATTGAACTAAAAGAATGATTTGTTCAGCGGAAAAACTATGGGAAGTAGCAAAATAATGATTAGAATGATAAAATGGGATAAGCAAATTAGACTGAAAGCTATAAGTACGGAAGGAGAAGGAGAATGTCTAAACGTAACAGTTTATTGATCCTCATATTTGTTGTCCTTGTTACGGGTTTTGGGACTTGGTATATGATGAGCCCGGCCCCGGCTCCTGCTAATAACAGCGCTGTGATCCCGAATGCCAAACCGGGAACGTCCAATGGACAAGCCTTGCCTCAAATTACTCTAAGTGATTTGGCCGGTCGGAATATACACGTGGGCGAAAAGGATAAGATCATCGTCGTTAATTTTTGGGCTACTTGGTGTCCTCCGTGCAAGGCGGAAATGCCGGACTTGAATCTGTTTGCGGCAAAACATCAAAATGATGTGGCTTTTTATGCCATCAACATTCAGGAATCGGCAGGCAAAGTTTCTGATTTTATGACGCAGAACAATTACACGCGGATGCAAGTGCTGCTGGATAAAGACGGTGCGGTCGCAAAACAGTTCCATGTCAGTGCGATACCGACCACTATTGTTGCGGACAAAAATGGTGTGATCCGGTATCGTAAGTCCGGAAGCATGACGCTGGCCGAATTGGAAAATGTGATCAAAGGGCTATAGGAGGTTGCTGTGGAGAGCAAGGACATTCCCGTATTGACTGCTTTTATCGCCGGACTATTCTCTTTTTTTTCGCCGTGCGTCTTGCCCATGCTGCCGACTTTTGCCGCTCTGCTGGGCGGGAGTGCCGGGGAAACTGCGGAGGACAATCGAGTTGGGCGCTGGCGGTTCTTTATTAATATTTTTTTCTTCTTGAGCGGGTTTACTTTGGTTTTTGTCGCAATGGGCGCGACGGCGTCTTATTTTGGCCGGTTCTTTATTGAATATCAAGATATTGTCCGTAAAATTGGCGCTGTTTTTATTACGTTTATGGGTCTGCATTTGATGGGCATTTTTGGAATTTCCAGCTTGCAGCGTGAATATCGGCCGTTTCTCAAGCAGACCTTTCGCGGTCCGTTCGGAGCGTTTGTTCTTGGTATTGCTTTTACAGCCGGGTGGACGCCGTGCATCGGACCGATTTTGGCGGCTATTCTTGCCTATGCCGGAACCAATGCGATGGTTGGGCAGGGAGTAGTTTTGCTGCTGGTATTTTCGTTAGGGTTTTCCCTGCCGTTTTGGGCGCTGGCATTTTTTCTTCAGCGTTTTTTACCCCGGCTTCGGCGCGTATATCAATGGCTGCCGCTGCTGCAGAGAGTTGCCGGCGGCATACTGCTGATTACTGGCATCGTTCTCTATTTTGATCTGCTTCAGCGAATATTGGGAGTTCTCTTATCATTTTAAAAAAGTAAGCATTTGTTTAACGACTTGTTCTACTTTTTGTTTGTCTTCTGGTTTGCTTGCTAATCCATCTCCTAAACAAGAGACGGCATTGTTTTCCAAAATAAAAACACCTATTTTTTCAATTGAGGATCGAATGGCTGACAATTGGATCAGAATGTTGCCACAGGCCTGATCCTCTTCCACCATGCGCTCAATTCCGGCAATATGACCTTTTACATTTTTCAAACGGGTAAGCACTTCTGCTTTTGTTGTCGGGTCGACCATGGTAAAATCTCCTTTCTATCGCCCCCGCGGGGGTGGGGTATACGTACATTATATGGTATTGACTGCTGGTTTGTAAATGAGTTGCACGTTAACGGGAAAGAGTATGATTGACTTTTACGCAAGGTTTTTATATAATTTAAACCGATATCCATTGAAACAGAGTAGTAGGTGCAAGCTGTGGCTCAGAAAGTTGGTGACTGATGCGAACCAATCCACAAACCCACTGAACTCACTGTGGAGGATCAACCGTCAAGCAAATAGCGGTTGACGCGTAGTTTGCGTTAGCGACTGATAAGATAACAGTTTTTGCTGTTAATCAGGGTGGTACCGCGGGAAAGACTCGCCCCTGGCATTGTTTGCCGAGGGGTTTTTTCGTTCCTGATTTTAAATGATATAGGGGGGTAATTATGGCTATGGAAGAAAAGTATCTGCCGCAGGATATTGAATCAAAGTGGCAGACGTTTTGGCAGGAAGGAAAAACATTTGAAACAACGGTTAACCGTAAACTTCCTGAATATTATGTGTTAGAGATGTTTCCTTATCCATCGGGCAATCTGCATATGGGGCATGTGCGCAACTATTCAATCGGCGATGTTTTAGCCCGTTTCAAAACAATGCAGGGCTTTAATGTATTGCATCCGATGGGTTGGGATGCTTTCGGGATGCCGGCGGAAAATGCAGCGATCAAGAATGCGATCCACCCGGCAGCATGGACGGCGGAAAACATTTCGAATATGCGTCGGCAACTGAAGGAATTAGGGTTCAGCTACGATTGGGATCGAGAAGTGGCAACCTGTTTGCCCGACTATTATCGTTGGACCCAATGGCTGTTTTTGCTGTTTTTCAAAAAGGGTTTAGCATACAAGAAAAAAGCCACTGTGAATTGGTGCAATGAATGTAATACGGTTTTAGCGAATGAGCAGGTTATTGACGGCTGCTGCTGGCGCTGTGAGTCGATGGTTATTAAAAAAGAACTGGAACAGTGGTTTCTGAAGATTACGGATTATGCAGATCGCTTGTTGGCGGATCTGAAGGAATTGCCGGGTTGGCCGGAGCGCGTCAAGACCATGCAGGAAAATTGGATCGGCCGCAGCGAGGGCGCTGAATTTAGTTTTTCTGTTCCGGAGTTGGATGAGAAGATACCGGTATATACAACCCGTCATGATACTGCGTTCGGCGTTAGCTACGTCGTTTTGGCGCCTGAACACCCCCTGGTTGAACGCATCATTGCAGGACGGGAAGAGGAAGAGGCTGTTCGGGCTTTTGTCGACCGGATGCGTAATCTGAGTGAGATTAGCCGTACTGCGACTGATGTTGAAAAAGAAGGTCTGTTTACCGGCGCGTATGCTGTCAATCCATTTAACAATGAAAGAGTGCCGATTTGGGTCGCCAATTATGTTTTGGCGGATTACGGAACCGGAGCGGTCATGGGCGTGCCGGCTCACGATGAACGTGACTGGCAGTTTGCGGATAAATACCATTTGCCGAAAAGGCTGGTAATCCAGCAACCGGAAGGCGGCTTGTCGATCGAAACGATGACCGGGGCATATCATGACCCGGGTACAATCGTAAATTCCGGAGAGTTTACCGGTCTGGATAATGAAACCGGCAAAGTGGCGATGGCCAAGTGGCTGGAAGAACGGGGCATCGGCAAACGCCGCATCAACTATCGGTTGCGTGACTGGCTGATTTCGCGTCAAAGGTATTGGGGCGCTCCCATTCCGATCATCTATTGCCCGAAATGTGGTGTCGTTCCTGTTTCTGAGCAGGAGTTGCCGGTAAAACTGCCGGAAAACGTTCGTTTTGACAGTGGTTCGGTTTCTCCGTTGGCGAATGTTGCGGATTTTGTGAATTGCCAATGCCCGGTTTGCGGGGAGCAGGCCCGCCGTGAAACCGATACGATGGATACGTTTATTTGTTCTTCCTGGTATTATATGCGATACACTGATCCTAAGAATACAACGCTGCCGTTTGACGCGGATAAAGCGAACTATTGGATGCCGGTTGACCAGTATATCGGCGGCATTGAACATGCAATTTTGCATCTGCTGTATTCACGTTTTTTCACCAAGGTGCTGCAGGATGCCGGCTTGGTCAATGTCAACGAACCGTTTAAAAATTTGCTGACGCAGGGCATGGTCATCAAAGATGGCGCCAAAATGTCTAAATCAAAGGGCAATGTTGTATCGCCGGAAGAGATTGTCGGCAAATACGGCGCAGATACCGCCCGATTGTTTATTCTCTTTGCCGCACCGCCGGAGCGGGATTTGGAGTGGAGCGATCAAGGCGTTGAAGGCGCTTATCGTTTCTTGGGCAGATTATGGAGGATCATTGCTCATTACGAGTCTGTGTTGAGTGATCCGAAAGCTCGTGAACAATATGATCCCGAAACCCTAACGCAAGAAGAAAAAGACCTGCGCCGGATCTTGCATATCACAATTAAAAAGGTAACGGATGATGTTGGCGGCCGCTTTAATTTCAATACGGCGATCAGCGCGGTCATGGAATTGGTGAATGCGCTGTATGCTTTCCGGGATCATGTGACGGCTCCGAAGCCTGGACTGATTTATGAACTGGTTTCCAGCTTGCTCCGCTTATTGGCGCCGTTTGTACCGCATGTCACAGAAGAATTATGGGGGGCAGTGATTGGTGACGGCAGTGTTCATAAGCAGCCTTGGCCCGTTTATAATTCAGAAGCGACCAAAGTATCGGAAGTTGAGGTCGTCGTTCAAGTCAATGGCAAAGTACGGGAAAAATTAGTCGTTGCGGTGGATATTGATGCGAACGAATTGGAAAATAAAGCAATGAAAATGGAACGGATCGCACAGCTGATCGAAGGTAAAAAGGTGGTCAAGGTGATTTGCGTGCCTGGTAAATTAGTTAATATTGTCGTAAAGTAAATTATTAATAATCACTGTTTCATCTACTCCCAAACAAAAAGTATTTTTTTGTTTGGGAGTTTTTTCACATTTATCGACAATTTGGAATATTTTAATTTTATAGAATTTTCAGCAGGAAAGTAAAGTAAGTTGTTGAAATATCTAGTATAGTGAGAGTAAGGACAACGAATCCTGGTTTGTGCCGCACTCGATTTGGGTGGAGGCAGAGATTGTCGTGTTCCTATTTCGCCGGAGAGTGTAACCCTAATTTTTTGGTTGACAAAAAAATATGAGGGGGGTGAGTTGGTAAAAAAAATGACATTGGCGTAGGTGGCTGGATTTCAAAAAAGAGCGAGGTGTTTTGAGTAATGTGGCTTCAAAACTATAGTCCGTTAGGAAGCATAGGTTTATCGGCACTTGTCGCAGCAATTCCGTTATTTATCTTATTATACATGCTGGGTATTAAACGGTCGAAAGGCCATAATGCGGCGTTTTTCGGGGTGTTATCCGCTGTTTTGATTGCAATATTTGTTTTTAAAATGCCTGCCGGGCTGGCGATCAGCGCTACGTTGAATGGCGCCATGGTAGGAATATTCCCAATTGTATGGATCGTCGTCACCGCGATTTGGGTTTACAATATGACGGTTGAATCCGGTGAATTTGAGATTATCAAGAATTCGCTGGCGGCAATAACCGATGACCGGAGGCTGCAAGCTTTATTTATTGCCTTCGCCTTTGGTTCATTCATTGAAGGGACCGCAGGTTTTGGCACACCGGTGGCCATTACTGCCGCAATGCTGGTGGGTCTTGGCTTTAACCCGGTCTATGCCGCCGGTATTTGTTTGATCGCCAATACGGCGCCGGTCGCCTTTGGCGCTATCGGCATTCCGATCGTAGTGGCCGGGCAGGTTACCGGGATTGATGCGATGGCGATCAGCAAGGTTGTTGGCCGTCAACTGCCATTTCTTTCGGTTATTGTCCCCTTGTGGCTGGTTGTTTTGATGTGCGGCTGGAAACGTTCCATGGAAGTGCTGCCGGCGGTTATCGTAGCCGGTGTTTGTTTCGCAGCTACGCAGTTTTATACTTCCAACTACGTTAGTGTTTATTTGCCGGATATTACTTCTGCTTTTGTCACCATGATCGGGTTGCTGGTTTTTCTTAAATTCTGGAAACCAAGCCAAGTATGGCATTTCCCAGATGAGAAGCCTTCTACCGGTCTCGTCAAAAGCGATTATTCAACGGGAGAAATCCTGCGTGCTTGGGCGCCGTATTTGATTTTGGCAGTTCTCGTATTCTTATGGGCTGATGACAAATTTGTCGGTTTTAAAACGACTCTGGTTGGCTGGGAGAAAGCACTTGGATTGACTCCTTTGGTCTGGCCAGGACTGCATAACCTAGTGATTAAAACGGCTCCTGTTGTGATTAAAAATACTCCATATGCGGCCGGTTATGCGATCAATTTCTTGTCTGCAGCTGGCACAGCTATCTTTTTATCGGGTCTTCTTTCGATTTTCATTATGCCAAATTATAGTTTTGGGAAAGCATTCACTTGCTTTTTCAGAACCATAAAGCAACTGATTTTCCCAATCTGTACGATTGCTATGATCCTTGGTTTAGCCTACATTATGAACTATTCCGGCATGAGCTCTACGTTGGGTCTTGCCTTTACTGCCACTGGGGCATTATTCCCATTCTTCTCGCCACTGCTGGGCTGGATGGGGGTTTTCCTGACAGGGTCCGATACTTCATCCAACGCATTGTTCGGTTCGATGCAAAAAACAGCTGCGGAGCAGCTTGGTATTGACCCGACACTCACCGTCGCGGCAAACTCGTCCGGTGGTGTTTGCGGCAAAATGATTTCACCGCAAAGTATCTCCGTTGCCTGCGCTGCTACCGGCTTGGTTGGACAGGAGTCAACCATCTTCCGGTTTGCCTTGCCGCATAGTATTGCGATGGTTATCTTGATGGGGGTATTGACTTATCTTCAAGCCTACGTTCTTGGCTGGATGCTTCCGTAGAAAAGTTGAAAGAGTTTATGAAAAAGGGGCTGTCTCAAAATAGGTTTTAAAACCTGTTTCGGACAGCTCCCTTTCTTTTGGTAGTAAAAAATATGTTAACTTTGTATTTTTTACTGAACCGGTTTTGTAAAAAAGTACAGCAAACAA